>Ga0256831_1002046_pt1 | contig 10587 bp, 9 predicted proteins | sample 132544metaG_FD_189087 | JGI IMG/M metagenome (GOLD analysis project Ga0256831, IMG submission 189087) | Hydrothermal vent microbial communities from Lau Basin, Pacific Ocean - 132-544 | ecosystem: Environmental > Aquatic > Marine > Hydrothermal vents | place: Pacific Ocean: Lau Basin | collected... | reverse complement strand
TTGATCTTATTTTCTGATCTTCTGCGTTATTGCTTCAGTCACGTAGCTAAACTATGCTCCTTCTGCAATGCCTTGAATATCAAAAAATAAGAAACAAAAATTTTGTTAGACTTATTATGCCCAGGTACTTATTTAAAACTCTTCCCTTGTAGCTATTCATATTACTGTGTTTTCGCAACTCATAAATTTATTACACATACCTAAATCTAGTCGTGATTTATCACAAGCACAAAGGCTTTTTCATGGGCGAGGCCATGCTTACAAAGGGCTTGAACATATAACCATTGATTGGCTTCCCCCTGTCATACTGATCACCCTATTCTCCCCTGAGTCAAATGACAATATAAACAAACTCACCACTCAACTTAAGCAATGCTTCCCTCTATGTGAAAGCATTCAACTCCAGCACCGTTATCAGCAACTAGGACCTATTGATACACTATGGGGGAAACAAATCAACCGCTTGATTATTCAAGAAAATAACTTATTGTTTCAGCTTCAGTTAGGAAAATCTCGTAATACAGGTCTGTTTCTTGATATGAAAAATGGACGAGAGTGGGTGAAAAACAATAGTAAGGACAAGCGTGTACTTAACTTATTTGCTTACACCTGTGGTTTCTCTATTGCAGCAATTGCCGGACGAGCAAAATCAGTCTTAAATATAGACAGCAGTAGTCCCGCGCTAGAAATTGGTAGAATTAACCATCATTTAAATAAGCAAGCACTTAATCACGTAAGGTTTGAAAAGTTAAATATTTTTAAATCTTTTGGTCGTATAAAAAAACGCGGACCATTTGACTTACTTATCTGTGACCCACCAACCTTTCAAAAGGGAAGCATTGATATTGCTAAAGATTACCCAAAGATCATTCGGCGACTCACTGATTTTATGGCACCTGGTGGAACGCTAATGCTATGTTTAAATGCTCCTGAACTCAATCGTGAATTCTTATCGAATATGATTGATTGCTATGCGCCACACTTCCAATATGTGGAAGAAATCAGACCCCCTGATGTCTATCAGGAGGCACAAAACAAAGGACTGATCGTATTAATATACGCCTCATAATAAATAAAAATACCTGTATATAAACATGACGAAAAGTTTATTTCCAACAGGCTCTTACTTCTGCTGGAAGCGCACTAGCTGATGTACCCTTTCGACCTGAACTGGATAGTGTGAATCTTGGACAATGCGTATCATTAACTTGCGTACCGGAAGGTACTGCATCAAGTCTAAATGAAACACAGGGAGCAGTATTATTGCCAGTACAATTATTTGGGGAGTATGATCCTATTGTAATATTATACTCATTTTGCTCACTTGGAATCGTATTTGCGGACAATCCTAATTGAGTTAATGTTTTTGCATAACTCATATTTTGAGCAAAGTAGCTTTCTTGCATTTGAGCTATCCGCAATAGTTCTACTTTTGCATCAGATCGCTTTCCTTTTTGAACACTTGAAACATAACTTGGATAAACAATAGCACTTAATATACCGATTATTGCTACCGTAATAACCAACTCCATTAGTGTAAAACCATTCTGCTTTTTTATTTTCATAATTATATTTTCGCTAAAATTATTAATATTTTATTTCTTGTTATTTTTGGATTACTGATCGTTTTCAAGCCAATAAGCTCTTGGAAGAACCTTATTTAAAGGAATTGGTTTCGCAACCTTAGTCCCACTTCCCGCTATTTTTTTCGCTGTACCAGCATGAATTTCATATGATCGGGTACAATCTGTCTTTGTACACCCACCACCTGTATGCGCTTGAAATCCTCCGCGAATAATCTGCGGTGTTTGTGGAATATTGCCAGAAGGTCCAATTTCAACCCGACTATCTGAGTAGTTATCAACAGAGCCATCATTATTCAAATCCATTGCCGCTTCTCCCGTGAGTAAATCCAGCACATAAAGACTCGATTTATTAGTATTATCAACACCACATGCCGCACTGCCGCCAACTGTTGATTTTGAAGTAATACCAAAAGTTGTGAACATAACTTTATTTTGGAATGTAATGGAACTTGAAAGTGATTTTTCACCATCAACACCTGGTTGCATTAAAGGTAATTTCCATCCTCTTTTACCGCCTGATAATGCAAGTTGTTCAATCAAATTATCACCAGACATCAAAGGTGCATCATAAAGCCTTGCTGGTGTTATATTTTGACTTGATACCGGTGTGTTATAAACATCCTCATCTAAAATAACATAAAAGAAATTTTCCACTAATGTGTTCAATGGATCAGGACGCTTTCCACTACCGACTGAGACAGTAAGGACAACCCGACCTCCTTTTTTAAATATGGCAACATCAGGTTCATTAAAGAAGCTTCGCTTATCGATAGGCGAACTGCCACTTAACGATGCCAGTTTGGTTAACTTATAATCATCAATTTTACTATCTTTATTTGGATCAAGATCAACACGTAAAATATTTCCACCAGTATCCGTAAAGTAGAGCCTGTCTGCCGAACCATTTCTATCAATATCTATTACCTTTATTTTACTAGGAACAGCATATTCTAATTCAGCTCCGGCAATTTTTGCGATTAAAGCACCTGTATCAGCATTAATAATAAAGACCGCAGCTGCAACACGAGCGATATTTTTATCTGTATCTGGCGTACTAGGGTCTATATGATGATCATCAATATAGCCACCACCAAAAATTAAAACATTTTTCGGTGTTACCGAGCCACCATACTTTAGCTTTGCCACAGTCGGTTGAGACCACGAATAACCAAGCTTTGGATGCGTGAATTTCCACTTCAAAGTCGGGTTAGCAGGGTTTGTTATATCTAATCCATAATAGGCTTTTCCCCCTCGGCGCAAGCCAAAATAAAGTGCGGCACTTTCTCCACTTTCTTTTACACCATTACCATTTTCATCAAAGAGTGTTAATGGTCCATCTACACCATATAAATGCGTACCCAATACAGTATTATTATATTGTGGTTTGATATTTTTAAGCAGCTCTTGAGGCATATAGGCAAATAATTCTTCCCCCGTATTCGAATCTATAGCATGTAAATATCCTTCATTTGTTCCAATAAAAATAATACTTTCAGAACCGCCCATCATTAACTGAGCCGGCTTACTATGAAGAATATCACCCATATGATAACGAGAAAGACCGCCCGCTTTTTCACCTCGGATAAAGCTTATTAATTTAGTTTTATCTGCATTTGAAACACCAAGTTGCGCTGCGGTTGCACTTGCAATATTGATCAATGATGATCCATTATCAGTAAAAATTTTTCGTGTTGCATGATTGAGTTTATTTGCCGCACCTCCATCATCAACCACACTCTTTGATATACCAGTAAGAGACCATAAATCACTTACGTTACCTTTAAGCTGGCCACTAGCATCTGTCGCTTTGACCATACCTTTACCATACAGCTCTCCCCCTCTAAGTTCATACTTTTTTAAATTACCAGACCAAAATGACCCACCTGTTCTATTAAAAACAGGTACATAAACGTATCGATCATGTGTCAACATAGTTGATGTATCAACAGTGTAAGTAGGTGCGCTAAATGAACGAGATTTTTTACTTATACCTACAATTGCATCTTTAAATGCCGCAGTTAATTGTGCCCTATTACTTGCAGCTACAAATGCTCCACCACCATGATCAGCTAAATCATATAAATAAGCAGATGTATTTGAACCCGCAGATAAAGAAAACCCAATAGTATAAAGAGAAATTGTCTGGTCTCCAGGAATGTTCAAATTATGATCCGTATGACTCATATAATCAGCCAATTCAATACCACATTGACCAGCGCCTACATCCCAGGATGAGAAATCATCTTGACCATCAGAATCATAATCATTCATTGCACAACTTCCAGTACCAATCAAACTCATAATTTCGGTAGCCCTTGTGCGGGAGGTAGGCATACCATCAGTCAATAAGATAATTCCGTTACTAGGACACTCACTATCAATTGGTGATTTATAAGTTAACGTACCAACAGTATCATCTGGGTCACACTGTTCAACTTGAAAATCACAGGTATAACTTGTCTCTGGTGTTTTATCACAGAAAGTTCTTGTCTGGTCTTCTTGGCAAACTACTTGGGATCCTGTTGTAGCACACGTTGTAAGCCCTTCAACATCAGTACTACATGACACAACAGGTTCTACAGTACACGAATGATAAGTTGGATTTGCTGTTGTACACTCACTGATTGTTGTTAAACTTTGATCACAGATTCGCGTTACAGGATCAGTCGCTTCTACAGCACAGTTTGTACCTAACCCACAACTAGTCACCCCTTCTGCACACATTTCTCGTGTTTCTGTATTAGTCGTACAATTTGTACCGCCAGTAGAATCTGAGCGTGTTAACTTTAGGGTATTTGTTGTGCAGCTACCAGGAACAACACTTAGAGACCCAGTATAAGTCGACGGGTGAGCCGAATGCACATCGTCTGGAAACGCCCTACCTAAATCTACATTTTCTCCTCGAAAATATAATACTCCCTCATACAATGCATCAACAATAGGTGTACCTCCTAAAGGATTCCATAGTAAAGAGGAAGATAAATTGGTTAAATATTCACGTGTATTTTTTGTTCCTGCTGAGGGCATATAACTATTACCCGGATGAGTAAAAGAAGCATTACTCAAAATTGATTGAGCTGGAACACCTTGAATTGGAGATATAGGATAAGTGATTCCATGAGCGCCACCATTCCAACCATCTATATTTTGATATGCACCAGAAAAAACTGACAAGCCAATTTTAATATCATTAAAATCAGTATCGTTAATAATATCTTGGAAAGCACCTCTTAAAACATCAACTCGGCTCTTCTGACCTAAAGTTGGATAACTATTATCAACACCGGAAAGATCCCATTGCATACTACCTGATAAATCCATAATAAACAGTATATTTGAATCTGTAGGCAAAATTTCGCTAAGAATATCAATGTCATCAGCAAGAGTGATATTAGATAAACCAAATGACAAAAAGATTGTAAGTATTATTTTTTTGGAAGACTTACACATATTTTACACCTAATTTTTATTTTATATTATTGGTATGAAAATCTAGTTAGCTATTCAAGAACTAAATCAACATAAATTCATTTCTAAACGCATTAATTTCCAATCTGTTGGATGGCTCTACCTTCAATATGACGCGCTCGTGCGCCTGTAGACACAAGATGTGCTTGTGCATCTGTTTCAAATATATAACAATTACTCACGCCATTTGCCACATTGGTAACAGGACAGGGATAAACACCTAAATTTGTTACTGTTGCTTTTTGAGAAAGTGTTACACCACCTGAAACAATCTCTGAGGGTTCAGTAAAAAAACTATTCGGAACAGTATATGGCACACCTATACCAAGATTTGCAGCATTCTTTAAATTAATTTCAGAGCCACCCGATAACGACTTCACCAATGCTGATTCAGCACCTTGATAAGTCAACATCATAAACATTCCATTCCCTGAAACTTGTGTTTTAATATTCGATACACTCACCGCACTTACACCAATTATGGTGATAACAAGCAAAAGAATAATGCCAATTAAAAGAACTGCACCTTGTTGTTTTTTATACTTATTCATTTTTACATCTTTGTTATTATTATAAATATTATGGCAAATAATTAGCCATTAATTATTATTTCTCAAACGCACAGTTGTTGTAAAAACATCATATGCATAACGATCGTTTGACGTTATTACAGGCTGATCAAGCAATGTGTAAATTTTTGACTCAGGATTATCTTTAACAGGTTTTAATGAGCGAACTAAAACTGCAACCTGAATACTGACAACATTTCGCCATAAGCCTGATACTGCAAGGTCAGTTGCATTAAGGTATCGTTTAACGCCATTTTCACCTGTTTCAACACCATATAAAAACTGAATATTTTCTATTCCTTCAGCAATAATTTCCACACCAGCACTTCTTGATCCTGCACACATTAGCTGTTTTTTGGATTTATTCAGAAAAAAACTATTATAAATTCTTGATGCTTCAGGCTTAATCGCCTTTGCTTTTGCACCAAGGGGCGCTAAGCGACAAGCACTGGGTAAGTTATTTCCACCACAGTCTGTAAAAATACGATTATCACTATAATTTACGACCGCAAGGCTATCTCCCAATGGACTATCAGCAACGACTCTATCTGCCTGAAATAGCGATTTATTTTTAATACTTTGAGTTCCATCAGTACATTTAGCTGAAAGTACCTCTGCTGGATTTCTAATAAATGGCGAAAAATTAGGATCAGCACCAAGATTAGGGGGCAAATAACCCGCGTGTTCAATAACATTTGAGATAACTTCTAAAGCCAAGCGACCATTATCTTCTACTGAAGACAATTGATCTCGTTTTGTACTTGTTTTTTTAGTCGATATATAAGAACCGGCTATGCCAGCTAATAGAAACAAACCAATAACCATCGCAACCAACAATTCAATCAGCGATAAACCCACTTGTTTTTTTTGATTTATCATGGTCGTGCAATCCTCGTTGTTAATACAAGGGAATCTGATTTATTTGTTTCTTGCTGTATTTTTACTATTTCTTGCCCTATTTCTCGTTCTGTCCAACCTACCGTTATTTTAATATCACGCGAACTACAATTACCTGCTGGAATACACTCAACTTTAAGTGAACCATTCGACAAACTTGCCGTATCAGATGCTGATGACACTTTTAGAGCTGAGGTTTTTGAGGTACTTCCATACCCGCAAACAAGATTATGTTTATCCACTTCCGCAATCTGAAGCGGTGTACAATTAAGATTGCGACAGTCTGGAAGTGTTACTTTACAATCAAAATTATTATCACTGTCAAATTCATAGGCCGAAAGCACTTCACTATTCGCACGAATTCGTTCTGTTAAATTTTGAACAAGCCCCATTGCCTGTTGTTTCATCAAAGACTGGTGCGTACCTTTCATACCGATCACTTGCAACCCAGCCACACCAAGTACCGCAAAGGAAAGGAGGAAAGAAGCAATCATAACTTCAATCAAGTTATAACCGGATTGAGAAGATCGATATTTTACCAAGAAAATACGCCTATGTTTAAAAACAGTCTTCACTGATAGTTCTCTCTATTATTTTTATATTTTTAAGATGTTATCGCCTCTTTTCACTGACGATTTTATTACTTGCTTTTAACGCCGAAGTATACCCTTTTTTTTACAAAATTTTATAATATCGTGATTCTTACTGATAAGTGGTAGATAGATTTTGATAAATGATTATATTTTAACCAGGTTATTTTTTGCAGAATTTTTTACGATATCACCAAAAAACCAATAGCAACTTCCCAGTAAATCAGCTATTTACAAAGAAATGCTCGAACCGAATTGCTTCAATTCTTTTTGCGCTCTTGCATAATCAGGAATACAGGCTTCAACTAAATGCCAAAATCGCTTTGAATGATTCATTTCTATCGTATGACAAAGTTCATGAACCATGACATATCGAACAATATCTTGCTTAAAAAACAAAAGTTTACTATTTAAACTGATATTTTGATCTTGAGAACAACTTCCCCAACGGGTTTTTTGAGTGCGGATACTGAGTTTGTTATAATTAAAGCCATGCTGGGTAGAAATTTCATCCAGCATTTGTTTAAAAATGGTCTGTGCTTTTCGCTGTAACCATTTACCGATAAGTTTCTTTGTGAAAGCAATATCATGAAAATCACCACATATTTTTAAGCAATATTGAGCTTCTTCATTTAAAGATAGGTGAGCACCCTCTTTTTTTGAATAAACAATCTGCCATTTTTCATTCAAAAGCTTTAAATTTAAAAATCTCGGTAATTCTTCTGGTCTTAAATCAATTTCATCAAGGTGTTTTTCTATCCAAGCGGCTTTCTTTTGCATAAAGTTAAGCCCACGATTTATTGATGCACCAGAAGGAATAATCAAGCTCAGATCGCCTTTATTTGATAATTTAACCCGAATATATTTTGCCCGATTTGAGCGAATAATCGTGTAAGGGTGTTTTCCCCCTTGAGGTAACTGCAACCACTGCTGATCAGGCATTTGCCGTAATATTTTTTGGCCATGAATTAATAACAGTATGAATCAGTGTTGCAAGAGGTATCGCAAAGAAAACACCCCAAACACCCCATAATCCACCAAAAATTAAAACAGCAATAATAATTGCCGCAGGGTGTAAATTTACCATTTCAGAAAACAGTAAAGGAACTAATAAATTACCATCTAGAAACTGGATTACGCCATATGCCAAAACAACATATAGCAACTCAGTCGAATACCCCCATTGAAAATAAGCAATGATTGCAACAGGCAAAGTGACAATTGCTGCTCCAACATAAGGAATTAGCACTGATATGCCAACAGAAAATGAGAGTAATACAGCATAGTTCAGACCAAAAATTAAGAAAGTAATATAAGTAACAACCCAGACAATTAATATTTCCATTATCTTGCCACGAACATAACCAGCTATTTTACCATTCATCTCATTCCAGACAACAGAAACAAGTTTACGGTCTTTTGGTAAAAAGATTTTGAACCATGATAATATTTTTTCTTTATCCACTAAAAAGAAGAAGATAAGTAAGGGGACAACGATCAAATAAACCATATAGGTTAGTGCATTCGCCACGGATGATAGAGAGGAACTAACAAAATTTTGTGAAAATTCAGTTATTTGCCCCCTAATACTCGATAATAGCTCACCTACTTGCTGCTCTGAAATAATATTTGGATATTTTTCAGGTAACTGCATTAATATTTCCTGCCCTTTAGAAAACATGCCTGGAATTTCAAGAACAAAGTCACTGCCCTGCCTAAAAATTAAAGGTGCTAAGATAAATAAGACAACTAACAAGAAAATAATAAAAACACTAAAAGTCAGTATTATTGCAATAAAGCGTGGTATTTTATGTTTAACGCAAGCCAATACTACACCATCGAGCAAATAAGCAATAATTATGGCAGCTAATAGCGGTGCTAATATATCACCAATAAAATACAGCAAGGTGGCACTAACAAAAATAAGTAGCGCTAATATTGCTACTTGTGGATCATTAAAGTGCCTGCTATACCAGTCGTTTAAAAGTTTAATCATTGATTTATTTTACGTCTTTATTGTTATTTTTCAAGTTCTTGTATTCTTTTAAAAAAAGAGTTTCCAGTTCATCAATAACATCATTTGCTTTTCGACCTTGCATAATATGCGATGTCATTAGACCTGAAATTGGGTGAAGTATATTTTCTTTATCTACCATAGGATAAGTCGCAGAAAGCCGCTTAATTGCTTTTACAACACTCTCATTATCAGGTCTTGGAATATCCAAAGGTTCAGTGATAGTATCAGATTTTTCATCTAAATGACCATCGTTCTCAACACTGTCAAGCTGTTGAGATTGCAAAAACGCAGCAAAAGATAGAAGAGATTTTTTATCTTGATTGTTTAATGACTTATAAAGCTTTACGAGCTTTCGCTCTTGTTTATTTGCCTGAACAGGCATTCCTGGAAACATAATAATTATATTGTCTAATAATAAAATCTAAAAGCACACACCAATAACAATAATTTAAGCAGAACCTAAATTTGATACTACTCTTTATAGTTACAAAATACCCCAACGAGTGGAGTATTCTGTAATTAATTGTAAAGGGCATATTACAGTGTATAAAATTTTCCCATGACTATATAATTTACAGCACTAATATACTAGGAGTTTGTCCAAGAACTAGAGCTTTTTTAAGCTAAGTTCTCAGGTTAAGTATTATTTTTACAATAGTTTCGAGCAAACTCTAGCAACTCTTCCATTGTACGAACACGGAATTTTTGACGTTGGCGCACAAAAGAAAACTCACGATTCATTGGGGGATCAAGTGGGACTGCTTTTAATGTCCCTAATTTAAGTTCTTTTGAAATACTAACGCTGGATAAAACCGAAATGCCCATGCCCGCTTCTATCGCACCCTTAACCGCCTCTGGACTACCTAATTCAAGACAAGCTTTTAAAGCATGTTTACCAACCCCTTGTGAACGCAAATGTTCTGCAATAACTTCTCTCGTACCCGAACCTTCTTCACGACAAACAAAAGGGTATTTCAACATCTCTTTAACAGTCACTGTTTCAGCATCAGCTAAATCATGATCAGGGGGGACAACAACAACTAAGTCATCTTTACGACAGACTTCAACCAGTAAATTTTTATTTGTAACCGGCCCTTCAACAACGCCAAGATCAATGACGTTATTCTCAACCATTGAAACAATACCTTCGGTATTAGAAACACGCAATCGAAGCAAAACTTCTGGATTTTTTGAATTAAAATCACCCAATAATGCCGGAAGCATATACTCAGAAATTGTTGTTGAAGCACCAAGGGTTAGCGAACCACTAATGCTCCCTGTAATTTCTCGAATTGCATTTTCCATCTCGGAATATTTTTCAAAAATATTTTCAGCAAATTCAAAAGCAACATGCCCTGCTTCTGTAAGGCTAACCCGATTATGGGCACGATCAAATAATCGGGTATCAAATTGCTCCTCTAATTGGCGCACCTGAAATGTTACCGCTGGCTGGGTCATAT
>Ga0256831_1002045_pt1 | contig 10588 bp, 11 predicted proteins | sample 132544metaG_FD_189087 | JGI IMG/M metagenome (GOLD analysis project Ga0256831, IMG submission 189087) | Hydrothermal vent microbial communities from Lau Basin, Pacific Ocean - 132-544 | ecosystem: Environmental > Aquatic > Marine > Hydrothermal vents | place: Pacific Ocean: Lau Basin | collected... | reverse complement strand
GTATTGCTTTTCCCCTGGGCGCTGGCTTACAAAAACTTCGGCGTTCCCGGTTTTCTTGTCGGCATTGTTTTCTTGATTATCTTAGTCCTTGGTATGGCTTACGAATGGCGTAAGGGAGATTTGGATTGGGACAGACCTAAACCGCAAATACCAACTTTAACTAACGATAGCGCCGGCTTTGAAGAAAAGAATTAACATAACAGAAAAATTATATTACTGATTAATTAGAAAGACTTATGGGATTATTAGATAAAGAATTCACAGACAGCAACATTATCATAACAAAATCGGAAGATTTATTAAATTGGGCGAGACTTTCTTCCCTATGGCAGCTTACTTTCGGGTTAGCCTGTTGCGCTATCGAAATGATGGCTACTTCCGCTTCCCATTACGATTTTGACCGTTTCGGAGTTATACCGAGACCTTCCCCGAGACAAGCCGACGTGATAATTGTTTCGGGTACGGTAACGCTTAAGATGGCAAGCAGAATTAAAAGATTGTACGAACAGATGCCCGACCCGAAATATGTTATTTCGATGGGAAGCTGCTCCAACAGCGGCGGACCTTACTGGCAATACGGCTACCATGTATTAAAGGGAGTGGACAGAATTATTCCGGTTGACGTTTATGTTCCCGGTTGCCCGCCTCGTCCGGAAGCGCTTCTTGAAGGACTTCTTAAACTTCAGGAAAAAATCAGACACGAAAAATTAGCGAAGCAAACAGCATGAAGACACCAGAAGAAGTATATAATATCTTAAAAGAAAAATTCGGGGAAGATGTAATTCTTTCCTACGACGATTCACAGCCCGTTGAACCGGTCATTTCGGTTGATCCGCTTAAAATTCATGAAGTCGGGAAATTTTTACGAGACGATGAAAATCTCCTTTTCGACTCTCTTATGGTTTTGTCGGGCGTAGATGATTTCAACGGCAAAAAAGTAAAAGATGAAGAAGGTAATTTGAAAGAGGAAGGACGCACTCTTTCAGTTTATTACAATCTTCACAGCATGAAGCTGAATCATAAAGTTTTAGTACGGGTATCAACGCCAATCGAAGACCCGAAAGTTGAATCTGTTGAACACGTTTGGAGAACCGCAGATTGGCACGAAAGAGAAGCATACGACATGTATGGAATTATTTTCTTAAACCATCATGATTTAAGAAGAATATTAATGCCGGACGATTGGGGCGAACGTTATCCTTTGCGAAAAGATTACGAAGATCCCGAATATTACAACGGCATGAAAGTTCCTTATTAATAAAGGTATTGATGTGGCATTAAAGACTGAAGAATTAGTATTAAATATGGGACCTCAGCACCCTTCAACTCACGGCGTGCTGAGATTATTAGTTGAACTTGACGGAGAGCTGGTTGTAAACGTTAAACCAATTATCGGTTACCTTCACAGATGTTTTGAAAAACATTGCGAGGCGTTGTCTTACAACCAAATCGTACCTTATACGGACAGACTGGATTATCTCGCTTCAATGTCGAATAATCTTTCTTACGTTATGGGCGTTGAAAAATTAATGGGAATTCAAGTTCCGGAAAGAGTTGAATATATCCGCGTAATAATGGCGGAATTGCAGCGAATCGCTTCACACACCGTGGCGCTTGGGACTTACGGACTTGATATCGGCGCGTTCACTCCTTTCCTCTTTTTATTCCGCGACCGCGAAAAAATCCTTGATATTTTTGAAGCGACTTGCGGCGCGCGCCTACTTTACAACTATATCTGGGTCGGAGGTTTATCGCACGATATCCCGGATGAGTTTGTTCCGATGGTTAAAAAGTTTATTAAGGAATTCCGCCCGACTATTGAAGAAGTTAACGAACTCCTTTCATTCAACAAAATTTTTATTGAAAGAACCGCCAATATCGGCGTTTTGCCTCCCGATACCGCAATCAACTATGGAATTACCGGACCGAGCTTAAGAGGTTCGGGAATAAAATGGGATCTTCGTAAAAACGATCCTTATTCGATTTATGACAGATTTGATTTCGATATTCCCGTCGGCGAAGGAAAAGTCGGTACCGTTGGTGATTCATGGGACAGATATTGGGTAAGAATGCTTGAAATGGAGCAGAGTTTAAGAATCATAGAACAGGCAATTGATAATATTCCTGACGGAGACGTTCATGAAATGGTTCCGAAAAGAATTAAAGCTCCGAAAGGCAACGTATATGTTCGCGCTGAAAATCCGAAAGGCGAATTGGGATTCTTCATTCTCAGCGACGGCAAAAACAATCCGTTCAGGGTTAAGGTTCGTCCTCCTTCCTTTGTTAACTTGTCGGTTCTCGGCGAATTGAGCAAAGGATACCTTGTTGCGGACTTAATTGCAATTTTAGGAAGTTTAGACATCGTTCTTGGAGAAATAGACAGATAATGTACGATTTATTAACTAATTTACTCGGTAATCAAATAGTAGCTTATGTTATTGCGGCTTCGTTGCCTTTGATATTCGTTTTAACATTCGTACTATTTGCGGTTTTAGCAGAACGAAAAGTTTCCGCTCACATGCAGGATCGTCTCGGTCCGATGCGAGTCGGCTGGCACGGAATTATTCAAACTTTGGCAGATATGCTAAAACTTTTGCAAAAAGAGGATATTGTACCGGAAGGAGCCGACAGACCGTTATTCAATCTCGCTCCTCTGCTTACTTTTCTCGGTACTTACGCCGCTTTTGCCGCAATTCCTTTTGCCGGAATATATGTCGGCAGTTCCACCGCTATCGGAATTTACTATATAACCGCGGTTTCCGGTTTGGTTGTAGCAGGTTTGCTTCTTGCTGGTTGGGCGTCGGACAACAAATATTCCCTTTACGGAGCAATGCGTACAGCCGCTCAGATTGTAAGCTACGAAATTCCGACCGCGATTGCCATTCTTACTATGGTTATGGTTTCCGGCACATTGAGTTTGATGAAAATCAGCGATATGCAAACGGCTCACTTTTGGAATTGGTGGATTCTTGGCGGACCTGAAACGGGAATAGTAAAATTCCTTTTGATTCCCTTTATGATTATCACTTTTCTGATTTATTACATCAGTTCGCTTGCCGAGGTTAACAGAACGCCTTTTGATTTACCGGAAGCCGAATCGGAATTGGTTTCAGGTTATCACACTGAGTATTCGGGAATGAAGTTCGCATTTTTCTTCCTCGCTGAATATGCAAATATGTTCGCTGTTTCCGCTATCGCCGTTACTCTGTTTCTCGGAGGTTTCCATTCCCCAATCGGATATCTCGGGCATTCTCTCGGTATTGATTGGCTGATTCCCGTTGAACAATTTTTCTGGTTCGCCTTCAAAGGAACGGCGCTGGTATTCGTACAAATGTGGCTGAGATGGACGCTTCCCAGAGTGCGCGTCGATCAGCTTATGGTTATTTGCTGGAAATATTTAATCCCTTACGCGGTAGTAAATTTAATTATTGTTGGAATTATCACATTATTATAGTTGAATAAAGAAAAATGAAAAAATACTTAAAAAATACATGGGATGCTCTCTGGACGATTTTTATCGGGATGAAAGTTACATGGAAACATCTTTTCATTCCATCCGTAACTATTCAGTATCCGGATGAACACAGACCGATTCCCGACAGAGCAAGAAACCGCCTATATGTAAATATCGACGATTGTATCGGCTGTATGCAGTGCCAAAGAGCGTGCCCCGTTGATTGTATCGATATTAAAACGGTTAAGGCGCTTCCGACGGACGAATTGGGTTTAACTTCCAAAGGTACAAAAAAAGCGCTTTGGGTTACTCAGTTTAATATTGATTTTGCAAAATGTATGTATTGCCAGTTGTGCGTATTTCCCTGCCCTACCGAATGTATTACGATGACAAAAGTTTTTGAGTTTTCGGAATATGAAAGGGAAAAACTTCTTTATAATTTCTCTAATCTTACTCTGTCGGAAGTGAAAGAAAAAGAAGAAAATTATGCAAAATTTATGGAAAAGAAAGCGGCTGAAAAAGCCGCCGCCGCTGCTGCAAAAGCTAAAGCTGCGGCTGAAGCCAAGGCAAAACAAGAAGCTGAAAAAAAAGATAACGATAATAAACCCTCTTCAGAAGAAAAAGACAGTTAAGAAATGGAACTTTACGATATAATATTTTATCTAATTGCGCTAACGGTTGTAGTTTCGGCGGCAATAGTCGTCGGCTCCAAAAATATTGTGCGCGCGGCATATTCGCTCCTTTTTACTTTTCTCGGCGTAGCGGGAATTTACATTCTTCTCGGAGCTGATTTTATCGGTGTAACTCAGCTGATGGTTTACGTAGGCGGAATTTTAATTCTACTTCTCTTTGGTATTATGCTTACGAATAAAGTTTACAGCGTTGATATTAGGAGAGAAAATTCCTACATAATTCCATCGATAGTAATAGTGGGTATTTTTGCCGCATTTTTAATTTTTGTAATGACGGAAACCAATTGGGTTACCGCCGACCCGACTTTCCCAAACACAACTGTTTTTGAATTGGGAAAGACGCTGCTTGTTCATTATTCAATAATATTTGAAATACTTGCCATTGTACTTTTAATTGCTCTTATCGGAGCCGCAACATTGGCAAGAAATGATAATAAGGAGAGGTAAACATTGGCTCATGTCGGATTAACACATTTTCTTATTTTGAGCGCAATTTTGTTTTCGCTCGGAATTTACGCCATTGTAGTTAGAAAAAACGCAATCATGGTAATGATGGGAATCGAGCTTGTTCTCAATTCGGCAAACATCAATTTTATTGCGTTTGCTCACTTTGGCAATTACGGCATAAGCGGACAAATAGTTTCACTTGTTGTAATTATTTTGGCTGCCGCCGAAGCTGCGGTTGCGCTTGCAATTGTGCTTAATTTATTCAAAACGTATTCTCATATTAATGTTGATGAAGTTAATAAACTTAAAGAATAGGAAATTATGCCTGGTTCTAATTTAATTACATTGTCTCTGATAATACTGTTTCTGCCGTTAATAGGTTTTATTACGGTATTATTGTTCGGAAAAAGGTTCTCAAAGTTATATAATTTTGAAATTGGCATTTTATCCGCCAATTTGCTTCTGACTCTTTACGTAGCTTACGAAAAACTCTTTGTTTTCGCCAATCAGAAAATAGCAATGGACGCTACATGGTTCAGTTTCGGCAATATTCCGGGAATCGGTCAGTTGAATATCGATTTGGGAATTGAGCTTACGAATATTACGGTTATGATGCTCTTTGTCGTTAATCTGATTAGTTTTTTGGTTCACGTCTATTCTACCGAATATATGAAAGGCGATTCGCGTTTTTCACGCTACTATTCTTATTTGGGAATTTTCACATTCTCAATGTTGGGAATCGTTTTAACCGATAACTTTTTGATGCTTTATATCTTCTGGGAATTAGTGGGATTATCCTCTTATCTCTTAATCGGCTTCTGGTACGAAAAAGATTCCGCCGCTAACGCAGGGAAAAAAGCATTTCTTGTAAACAGAGTCGGCGATATGGGAATGTGGCTCGGAATTTTAATTCTCTTTACCAATTACCATACATTCAAGTTTGATACAATTTTTGCACAGATAGGATTGGGACACATTCCGTTCGGTAGCGAAGCTTGGCTTACAGCCGCTGGAATACTTCTGTTTATGGGCGCCGTCGGTAAGTCGGCTCAGTTCCCTCTCCATGTTTGGCTGCCGGATGCAATGGAAGGTCCTACTCCGGTCAGCGCGCTGATTCACGCCGCTACGATGGTTGCGGCTGGCGTTTATATGCTTACGAAGATTTTTGTAATTCTTTCGGCGGACGCTTTAACGGTAATCGCTCTTGTAGGAGCTTTCACCTCATTTCTCGCTGCAAGTATTGCAATTACTCAAAACGATATTAAAAAAGTCCTGGCGTACTCGACTGTCAGTCAGCTTGGTTATATGGTTATGGCTGTCGGCGTAGGAGCTTACACTTTTGCGTTCTTCCACTTGGTAACTCACGCTTTTTTCAAAGCTCTTTTATTCCTCGGCTCGGGTTCTGTTATTCACGCAATGCATCACGAACAGGATATGCGTCAAATGGGCGGTTTGAGGAAAAAGATGCCGATTACATATTACACATTTTTAACGGCTACACTTGCAATTTCCGGGATTCCCCTCTTTTCGGGATTTCTGAGTAAGGATGGTTTGTTAGCCGGGACTTACGCTTTCGGGCTTTTAACCGGACATTGGACGGTTGCCATTTTCGGTTTTGTAGTCGCATTTATGACGGCATTCTACATGTTCCGTTTGGTTATTATGACTTTCCACGGCGAACCGCGCAACAAGGAAAAATATGATCACGCGCATGAAACACCGAAAGCAATGACAATTCCCCTTATTACTCTCGCGGTGCTTTCAATCTGGATTTGGTACACTCCCAATCCTTTTAATCCCGAAGCAGGCTGGTTCTACAATAAGATGGAAGTAAAAACCACTGTAGTTCCTCAGGACATGCGCTTCAACTTCATGAAAACCGAAGCGCCGGAACATGAAACGGCTGAGACCGAAAAATTAAACTCCGAAAGTCGTGAAACAGTTGAAGGCGAGAAAGTTGTCGAAACCGAACGCGTAATGCACTCGGAGATGTACGAACACGCCATGCACGAAGCTCATCTTCCGACAATGATTTGGTCAATTCTCCTTGCCGGGCTCGGAATACTGTTTGCTTATGTTATTTACCAGTGGAAAAAGATTTCAGCCGACGAGCTTGCAAAAAAATGGCCGTGGCTCTATAAATTTTCACTTAATAAATGGTACGTTGATGAGTTTTACGATAAAACCTTTATCGGAGGCACTCTGGAATTCAGCCGTTGGCTATCTATTTTCGATAACAAAGTTGTTGACGGAATCGTTAACGGAGCGGCTACTTTAACGCGCGGAGTTTCAGCCGTAAGCGGCTGGTTTGACACTTATGTTGTTGACGGACTTGTGAACTTCACGGCGTTCTTCAGCGGCGTACTCGGCTTCGGATTGAAGAAAATACAAAATGGTAAAGTACAAAGCTATGTGCTGGTTGTAGTTTTATCGTTAATACTTTTGTTCGTAATGTTTTTACCGTTTTTTTAATTGTTTGAAATAATAAAAATAGGACTTATATAGAATGAGTTTTCCGATTTTAACACTGATTACATTTGTCCCGGTTGTGGGAATGGTTGCAATTCTTTTTTTGAAAAAAGGACAAGACAATGCCGTCAGATATACGGCTTTAACCGCAACAGCCATCCAGTTGGTTCTGGCAATTATTATGCTCTTCGCTTTTGATTTCACAAAAGCCGGCATTTTGGATGCCTCTACTTTCCAATTTGTTGAAAAAGCGCGTTGGATTACGATTCCCAACGTTTCCTGGATAGGGACTATCAAAATCGACTATTTTGTAGGCGTTGACGGCTTAAGTATTCTTATGGTATTCCTTTCGGCGTTCGTTTCCTTTATCGCCACACTCTCCTCGTGGAATATCAAGAAAATGGTAAAAGGTTACTTTATGCTCTTCCTTTTACTCGACGCCGCAATGATGGGAGTTTTCGTTTCTCTCGATTTCTTCCTGTTCTATGTTTTCTGGGAAATCATGCTTCTCCCGATGTACTTCCTTATCGGTATCTGGGGCGGTCCCCGCAAGGAATATGCGGCTATTAAGTTCTTTATTTACACTTTGTTCGGAAGTATCTTTATTCTTCTTACAATGATTGCGCTTTATTTCAGCGCGACGGAAACGGTAAACGGAATTCAACTTCATACGTTTAATTTAATTGAGTTGACCAAAGCGTCGGCTTATTCGGCAACCGGAATTTTATCTCCGCAAAATCCGAACAACTGGAGAATGATTGCTTATATTTTCCTCTTTATCGGCTTTGCAATCAAAATCCCGATGTTCCCGTTCCACACTTGGCTGCCGGATGCGCACGTTGAAGCTCCTACACCGATAAGCGTTATTCTTGCCGGCGTACTCTTGAAAATGGGCACATACGGAATTTTAAGAATCAGTTACCCGATTTTCCCTGAAATCACAAGAGAACTTGCGTGGTACATCGGATTGTTCGGCGTGATAAATATTATTTACGGAGCTTTGGTTGCTTTGGCTCAGAAGGATTTCAAAAAACTTATCGCCTACTCCTCAATATCTCACATGGGTTATGTTCTCCTTGGAATGGCGACGTTATCCGTAACAGGTATTACCGGAGCGATATTCCAGATGTTTAATCACGGTACGATTACGGCAATGTTATTCCTTATCGTCGGCGTAATTTACGACAGAGCGCATACGCGCGGTATTTACGAGTTCGGCGGTTTGGCAAACAAAATGCCGGTTTATACCGGAATAGTAACAATCGCTTTCTTCGCGGCAATCGGTTTACCGGGACTCAGCGGTTTTATTTCCGAATCTCTCGTATTCCTCGGCGGTTTCGGCTCAACCGTAACGCGCACGTTAACTATTGTCGGTTTGCTCGGAATTCTGCTCGGCGCAGCTTATATGTTGTGGACGCTTCAGAGAATTTACTTTGGTAAGTTCAACGAAAAATGGAGCTTTATGGAAGACCTTACTCCGAGAGAATATTTAATGTTTGTCCCTCTTGCAATCGTAGTTATTTATCTTGGAGTTCAGCCGGGATTGGCAATCGACTTTATGAATACATCAGTTAAGACTTTTGTTCATTTTCTTAACACTGCAGCATTTTAGAACGAAATTAGGATATTGACATAAATTATGAACAATTTATCAAGTTTTATTGGTTCACTTAGCATAATAAAGCCTGAAATTGCAATCGCGATTTCACTTGTTGTGGTGCTGATTTTCGACCTTATTTTTAAGGAGAAGAAAACTATTATTCCCTATATCGGAATTGCAGGATTAGTAGTAACATTCTTCCTTTTAATTGCTCAATTCGGACAAACACACGCCGGATTCTTCACTTCCCCCGAAGCTAAAATAGGGATGTTCGCTCTTGACCCGTTCAGCACATTCTTAAAATTAATAATAGTAATTACTTCTATTATTGTTATTATTATGTCAATTTCCTCCGATGAAATTAAGTCGGTAACGCAACGATCCGGCGAGTATTACACGTTGATGTTCGGAATGATTCTCGGAATGATGTTTTTAACCTCTGCGACCGATTTTCTGCTAATTTACGTCTCGGTTGAGTTAATGTCGCTTTCTTCTTACGTACTTGCCGGCTTTCTGAAGCAGCAGAAACGCCCCGCGGAATCCTCCTTAAAGTATGTAATTTACGGCTCTGTCTCATCGGGAATAATGCTTTTCGGCATCTCCTTGATATACGGACTTTACGGAACGACAAACCTTGCGGCAATTGCATCTGCGGGAAATATTCAAGGATTTAATTACATCACTATGACAGTCGCCTCAATACTTGTTTTTGTCGGTATCGGATATAAAATTTCGGCGGTGCCATTCCATTTTTGGACTCCGGACGTTTACGAAGGCGCTCCGCTTCCAATTACAGCTTACCTTTCGGTTGCGAGTAAAGCGGCGGGCTTTGCATTTTTGGTTCGTGTTATCCAGTTAGGATTTGCAACCGGAAGTGATTCTCACGGCTTCTGGGAAATGATCAGCGGAGTTGATTGGAGAACTTTCATTATTTTGATAGCAATCTTAACAATGAGCGTCGGTAACTTGGTGGCTTTGTGGCAGGATAACTTAAAACGACTTCTAGCATATTCGAGTATCGCCCACGCCGGTTATTTAATCGCCGCTCTTGCCGCATTTTCAAACGAGAGCATCCTCGCAATTTTAGTTTACTTTGTTTTTTACATGCTAATGAATCTCGGCGCTTTCTACACCGTAATGGTAGTCCGTAACAAAATCGGAAGCGAAGATATTAACGATTACGACGGCTTGGGACGCACCAGTCCACTTCTCGGCGTAGTCTTCGGAATTTTCTTGTTCTCTCTTGCCGGCGTTCCTCCGTTTGCGGGATTTATCGGAAAACTTTACATCTTCGTCGCTCTTGTGGACGCAAAATTGATCGCGCTTGCCGTTATCGGCTTGCTAAACGCCACATTATCGGTTTACTACTATATGCGAATAATGAAGCACATGTATTTCAATAAACCCAACGAAATGACGCCTTCTATCGACGCTCCCGTTCTGGACAAAACAATGCTGATTATTCTTGCGGTTCCGACATTGCTGTTCGGTATTTTCTTCCAGACAATCGTGCATCTCGCTCAGCAGTCGGTTCATTTATTAGGATTATAAAATTTATTTCGATTTTCGGAGATATTAATGAATCATATACAAGAATTGGTAAATAATAAAGAAACATTTTTTAAATACATGGCAAATTTCTTTCCCGTGTATTATAAATCGAATCTCTTTTTAAGAGACGTTCAATTTGCAATTAAAAATTACTTCGACCAGAAGAACAATAAACTCTCCTACACCGAGACCGAAAACTTGGCTTTGGAATTGATGAAAAATCTCGTTGAAAACGGCGAAGCCAAAATCTTAAATGAAAACAAATCGTGGGAATTTTTAATCAAATTGGATTAAGTTTCTCTCTCCTCTCAATTTTTAACCGATAGCAGATTAATTTCAGTTATCGGTTTTTTTATTGCATGATATTTCTTAAAC
>Ga0256831_1002044_pt1 | contig 10590 bp, 10 predicted proteins | sample 132544metaG_FD_189087 | JGI IMG/M metagenome (GOLD analysis project Ga0256831, IMG submission 189087) | Hydrothermal vent microbial communities from Lau Basin, Pacific Ocean - 132-544 | ecosystem: Environmental > Aquatic > Marine > Hydrothermal vents | place: Pacific Ocean: Lau Basin | collected... | reverse complement strand
ACTATATCGCATATGTTTAATCGTTTTTTCAAATAATCACTTACTAAATTTGTTGGCTGGTTTTACCAAAGCGTCGTTCTCTTTTTTGATAGTCGAGAAGAGCTTCATAAAAATCTTCCTTTCTGTAGTCAGGCCATAACACTTCGGAGAAATAAAGCTCTGAATAAGCTATTTGCCACAGCAGAAAGTTAGAAATACGTAACTCTCCACTTGTCCTAATCATCAGTTCAGGATCCGGCAAATTATATGTTGTTAAATATGTATTAAATACCTCATCTGTAATCTCATTTGTTTTAGTTTTTCCGTTCTGAATATCAACTGCAATTTTCTTTGTTGCCTCTACTATCTCCCATCTCGAGCTGTAGCTAAGTGCCAACGTCAGGGTGAGACCTGTATTTTCACTTGTTGCCTTTTCTGAATCTTCCAGTTTCTTAAGAACATTTTTAGGAAGACACTCCTTACAGCCAATTGTATTGAGCTTCACATTATTTTTAAGTAATGTTTTTGTTTCGGAGCTTATTGTTGAAACCAAGAGAGACATTAAAGCATTCACCTCCCGCTGGGGGCGTCTCCAGTTTTCAGTTGAAAAGGCGTACAGAGTGAGATATCCCAATCCCAATTCGGCAGCAGCCTCGGTTATCTCTCGAACAGCTGTAACACCATGCTGATGTCCAAAAATTCTTGAATTTCCTTTTTTCTGAGCCCACCGACCATTACCGTCCATGATAACGGCAACATGCCTTGGCAACTTATCTAATATCAGTTGATCCTTTATAGACCCCATTTTTCAACTGTTTCAACAATTATTCTTTATATCCACCTATACACTTACTACTCCTTTTAATGAAGCTGAAAGTTACATAAACATTAACAATGGAATACCAATCGTTATTATGCGTTTTGGCATTTCCATAAATAGCACTAACATCATCCGGCACCATATTACCCTCAATATCGTCAGCAAACAACTTTCTAAAACTCCACTCAGCTCCAATCTTCACCCACTTGTTCATCTTATATTTCACTCCGGCACCAAAGGGCAAAGATAGAACAAAAACCGACTTATGCCCCTGTTCTTCTGCTCTTTTATACAGAAGAGTACCGACTCCAAAAGTCAGATATGGAGAGAATACTGTTGTTGGAATATACTTATGATCGTACGAAAACATATTAATCTCACCCATCACTGCTATATCTCCAATACTTCGGTTAAAAGAGTATCTTTCGGGTACTCCCGGTAAAATTCCGTTTGCAGAATTATAAGATCCACTCAGGCCGGCATAAATAGCCGTTCCTCTTACTGCAAGCCTGTCGTTAAACACATACCTTACCAATCCTCCAATTGCAAGGTGATTATCCACAAACGGAGTGGAAGGATTCAGATCTCCAAAATAGTAAGATGCTCCCACTAATGGTCCAGCCTCCAACCTATCCTGAGCATTACCTGTTTTCTCTGATAAAACCAGAAAAAACAACAAGAGACTCACATAAAACAAAAACCTCAACCGTTGTATAATATTTTTATTTCCGGAGTCTTTCAATCCCTGTACTTCTATTTTTTTTTCAATCGCCACAAATGTAACATTTAATATTAAAACTAAAAGTTTAAACTTTATTAAAATAATAACATTGGGAATGAAAAAATATTGTTTAACTATTGAAAATAGTACCTCTCAATTTCTTTTATCAACACCCCACATCAATTTGTTTCGCAGAGTTGCATAAAAAGATTGATCGGTAAGTTCAACAATATTGATTTGAAAACCCGCTTTTTTAACGTGTATCACAACATTTTCGTCAAAGACCTGACTACGTGAGTCTAGTGATGCCAGATACTTTCCGGCGCGAGTCTCTATTTTAAGTGTAACATCCAAATTGTTTGGCACAACCATTGGCCGTACAGTAAGGTTATGTGGGGCAATTGGAGCTATAATGAAGCTACTGGTTTCGGGGTGGAGGATGGGTCCACCAACACTCAACGAATATGCTGTCGACCCCGTTGATGTAGATATAATAAGTCCGTCGGCCCAATACGAATTTACATAAATATCATTCAGATATGTGTGAATTGTAATCATTGATGAACTGTCTATCTTTGTAATAGCCAGCTCGTTCAAGGCAAAATCAAGAGCTCCAAACTCACCATCACCGGTATATGCTTTCAACAGATTAAGTTTCCGTATTTTATACCTCCCTGCGATAATCTCATTCAGTGCGTTCTCTATCTCCTCTTTGGAAATATCAGCTAAAAAGCCTAGCCTACCACTGTTTATCCCAACAATCGGAATACCTGAATCTTTCACAAAAGTTACTGTCTCAAGAAAAGTACCATCACCCCCAATACTAAATACAAAGTCTACCCCTTTCAGCCCATCAGAATCGATAAAAAACTCAGCAAATTCAGGTTTAATATTTATCCTTTTCAGAAACTTATAAAACGGTTTGTAAATTACTATCTGAATATCATTTGCCTTAAAAAACTGAAAAATCCTAAGGCACGAATCATTAAAAACTTCTCCAAATTGCTTTCCAAAAACTGCTACTTTCATCAACTTATTTTTATTTTATCCTCTGAAAACGATCTGTTTTCAGTTTTAATTGTTTAAATCTATTTAGCTTTTTTAACCTTTCAGGCCGTAAATGAGCTTACGTTTTAAACCTTTACTCTCTACCCCGTCTCTCATGTATCAAGATATCTCATAAGTGCATCATAATTTTCACGAGCTTTAATATCATTAGCGCCCTCGCCCACATAGGTTGTCTTAACCTGATACCCATACCTGTCAAATGCACTCAAAACAGGCCGGATATCACTCCTGTTTAGTTTTATGGTAACATTAAGCCTGTCGCCATGCTCCTGTTGCGTCAGGTAAAAACTCAAAGCTTTTGCCTCGGCATCCTCAATTATCCGAGCAATCTCAGGAAGGCTGTAATCCTTCTCCTTAATCTCCAGTTCAAGAATACCTCCCGGGGTATGTGCTGCTATCAGGTCGACAAACCGGTGAAGAAGGTCACTTTGAGTAATAACTCCCATAAACTCTTTGTTATCGTCCAAAACGGGAATAACAGTCAACTGTAATCTTGAAGCAATCTCAATAACATCGTAGATATGCTGAGAGTAGTATACGTAAGGCTTAAACAACGACAGCTCATGCGAACCCAATGGCTCATCTGCCATGTTTAAGTCATAGATGTCAGTATCAGAAATTAATCCTAGAAAATCGGTATTATTAACGATGGGCAGATGCGACACCCTGAACACCTCCATCCAATTAAGAGCATCCATTCCTGAATCTGAAGTCTTCAGAGCAGGTATTACATCCGACAATAAATCTTTAGCTAACATTAGTATCTTTCAATAAATACTTAGTAAATTTGCAAATTATCAGACAATAAATATAGAACAATATATATATCCAACAAAGATTTTCGGAAAACAAAAAACATTGAACATGACTAAACTCAGCGTTAACATAAATAAGATAGCCACATTAAGAAACTCCAGAGGGGGCAATATTCCTGATGTGCTGAAAGTTGCAATTGACATACAGAACTTTGGTGCCGATGGAATTACTGTTCATCCCCGACCCGATGAGCGTCATATAAGATATTCGGATGTTAGAGAATTGCAAGCAATAATCAAAACAGAGTTTAATATAGAGGGTTATCCGTCAAAAGAGTTTCTGAAATTAGTTAAGCAGGTAAAGCCTCATCAGGTTACGCTGGTACCTGACCCTCCCGAAGCCCTTACCTCTAATGCCGGTTGGGATACCGTAAAGAACAAAACTTTTTTACAAGATATTATTGCTGAACTCAAAGAGGAGGGTATCAGAACATCCATTTTTGTAGATACCAATCCTGATAATATAATCAATGCCTCGGATACCAATACCGACAGGATTGAACTCTACACCGAACCTTATGCTCTGATGTACAACACAAACAGACAGAAAGCTATCGACCCGTTTGTTGAAGCAGCAACTCTTGCTAACAAGGCCGGGTTAAAAATTAATGCAGGGCACGACCTGAATCTGGAGAATCTAAAATTTTTTAGCCAGCACATTCCTTTCTTAGCAGAGGTATCAATTGGTCATGCTTTAATTAGCGAAGCACTCTACTACGGACTTGAAAAAACTATTGCTCTTTACAAAAATCTACTAGCAAAATAGGTAATAAAATATAGAAAAGGAGGGGTATCGATAGGCCATCCTCTCTTTTAAAAATTCATAAAACCACACCGTAAACACAACCATTTTGGAGCTTTTTTACAGGAAAAAGGGAGAAGCGGGTGAACCGTTAATAATACTACATGGGCTATACGGCTCGGGTGATAACTGGATGTCGATAGCTCAGGGATTTTCAAACAGATACACTGTTTACCTTGTCGACCAGCGTAACCATGGCAGATCACCCCATTCGGATGAGATGGATTATAACCTTCTTGCTGATGACCTCCTTCACTTCCTGGATAAGCACAAAATAGAGAAGACAAATATCATTGGCCACTCAATGGGTGGTAAAACTGCAATGTGGTTTGGATTCAAGTATCCTGAGAGAATTAACAGACTTGTTATTGTTGACATCGCCCCCAAAACCTATGAGATGACGGCCGCAAATGTTAAAGTACATAGGATGATTATTTCAGCCTTGAAATCAACGAAGCCGGAAACAGCCATTAGCAGAAAAGAGATAGAGGAGAGGCTTAACAGTCGGATTCCCAATCCTCAACTCAGCAGGTTTCTGCTGAAAAATATTGAGCGAAGCAATGATGGCATCTATCGTTGGCGGTTAAACATAAACAGTATTGACAAAAACCTCGGAAATATTATGGATGGCTTTTCGGGGCTGGACTCACCGGTTATTGTTCCCACTCTGTTTGTTAAGGGGGAGTTGTCAAACTACATCAGGAGTAAGGATAGTACCGCAATAGAAACTCTTTTCCCAAATTCAAAAATCATCACAATACCCGAAGCCGGCCACTGGTTGCATGCTCAACAACCTGAGATTTTCATAAATATTGCTTCTGAGTTTTTAATGTAAAGATATATGATGTAGGGACATACGATGTGGGATGTAGTATGTGTATGCTGAACGATAGTGAAGTTTCACCTATGCGGGATGGGGATATATGGTGTGAGATGTACGGATGGAGGATGTGGAGTTTTTTCGGCCTCTTTCCTCTTGGGCTTGGAGTGTGCTTGAAGATTTAGGGAGATTGGGAAGCTCCGAAGGCATGAGGAGATCACCCAATCGAACTTAATCTTCAAGCATACGGAAAGTGCAAGAGGAAATAAGCCTTGATTTTTTTTGTTACTTTTTTGCATCAAGGCAAAAAAGTAATGCCGAATTATTGCTCCTCCAAAATAAGGGCATAATGGCTAAACATCAGGGAACTTCTAATTATTGATTTGACATAACACTGTGAATTTTAGACATTTAATTAAGCTGAATATCTATAGCTATTCATTACACAAACCCCTCATCTCACACACTCACCACTTTATCCTCTTCGATTAGTGGCTCACCTTTAAATCGTAAAAAAAGCTGAGTAGTGGCTAACACATCCTTTTCGCAATATCGTGCTATTCGTTCAACATCATTCTCCTCGTAGTACACTCCTGCCACCTCACTGCCATCAATATCATCCTTTGGGGAAGGAATATTAAAGATATTAGTTAAAAGGTTTAGAGAGGTATAGTGTTTGTAATCACCAAATTTCCACAGCTCAAGGGTGTCGATAAAGTTCACCTCCCAGGGTTTCTTCCCTGCAATATTGAGACTCGCCGGAAGGGTTATTCCATTAATCAGCATACGGCGGGCGATGTATGGGATGTCAAACTCTTTAATATTATGACCACACAAAAACTTTCGGCTATTCTTATTCAACATAGCAGCAAAGTCATTCAATAAGACTTTCTCATCATGCCCTGCATACGACTTCTCCCTTAAAATTCGCTCACTGCCATTCACCGTAATAAAACCAACAGAGATGCAAACAATCTTCCCAAACTCAGCATAAATACCGGCTCGTTGATAAACATCAGCAGGACTCTCCTCCTCATTTCTGAAATATTCCGACTTCTTATCCCACAGCCCTTGCAATGACTCGGACACATCGTCAAAACTCTTCTCCTGAGGTACTGTTTCGATATCAAGAAACAGAATATTGTCAATTTTGTATTGGTCTAACATGGCTATTAATTTATAAAGTTATTTCAATGTTCTATTTTTGTCTTCTCAAAGTTACATCAAAAAATAAAATAAAAACTGTAGTTATGATAAAACATGTAGTGATATTTAAGTTCAAGCCATTTTTGAATGATGAAGAGAAATTGGAAAAAGAGCAGGAGATTAAAGTAGCCTTGTTGGCACTGAAAGAGAAGATTGAAGTTTTACGTTCAATTGAGGTGGGTATTAACATCAATCCTAACGAGGAGTATGACCTGATACTCACAACAACTTTCGATAAATTTGAAGATATTGAAGTCTATGCGAAACACCCTGCCCACCTTGAAGTAGTTGCACTAATAAAGCCGCTAAAAGCAGGTAGGGCTTGTGTTGATTATATGATATAAAAGCCCCCTCTAACTCCCCATAAGGGGGAGAATTTATTGCAGATAAGTTCCTCCACTTAGGAGAGGTCAGGAGGAGCTACAGGTCATCATCAGAGTAGTATGCCAGAGGAAGCATCCTGAGATTGTACTGTGAAGCCATTACTTCGCCATAAGCTCCGGCACTACGTATTGCAATCAGGTCGCCACGCTTGGTGTGCGGTAGTTTTACCGCTTTACCAAAACTGTCGGACGATTCACAGATTGGCCCCACAACATCATATTTCTCCGTGGGCATGTCCGACGTAAGATTCTCAACCTTATGGTAAGCCTGATAGAGAGCGGGACGGATAAGATCACTCATTCCGGCATCAATAATTGCAAACTTAGTGTTTACACCCTCTTTTACGTAGAGTACTTTTGAGATGAGTGTACCACACTGAGCAACCATCGAGCGCCCTAGCTCAAAATGCAACTCCTGCTTTGGATTAAGCTCAAGTATCTCATCAAACAGACCAAAAAATACTTTGAAATCGGGTATTGGGTTACCATTGGGATTCTCATAATCAATGCCAAGTCCACCACCAACATTAATTATCCGCGGAAACAGGCGCTTTGAGACAAACCACTTTTGTAGCTCATTAACTCTTAAGCAAAGGTTTCGGAATGATTTTAGATCGGTTATTTGTGAGCCTATATGAAAATGCAATCCATAAAAACGTACATTCTTCAGCTTTGCCAACACATTAATAACCTTATCCAAATCCCACTGGTTAATTCCAAACTTGTTCTCCTCCAGTCCGGTTGTAATGTAGTGATGGGTATTTGCATTTACATTGGGATTTATCCTCAATGCTATATTCACCATTTTATTTTTCTTCCCGGCCAACTCATCAATAATCTCCAGCTCCGGAATCGACTCAACATTGAAGGACTCAATATCCGCATCAATACCAAAATTTATCTCCCAGTCGGCTTTACCCACACCGGCAAAAACCACCTTGTGATTATCAAACCTCTTTTCAAGAGCTTTTCGAACTTCATATCCACTCACACAATCGGCACCAAAACCATAATCCCTGATAACATTCAGTATCCGGTCATTTGCATTAGCTTTAAAAGCGTAGTGTACTTTATAATTATATCTGCCTGCCTCCTCTTTTACAACCTCAAGAGTGTTACGCAACAACTTAAGGTCGTAGTAGTAAAAAGGGGTATCTATTCTTCCGAGTTTATTTATAACTTTCTTATCAAACATCCTCACCAATTATTAAAAGAGTTTTTTACTAAGTGAATTTAGTGCAGATTTTTTGTCTTTGGCATTTATCAGCAACGACACATTGTAGTTACTGCCGCCGTACGAAATCATACGTAGAGGAATGTGGCTAACTGCTTCGATTATTTTATTTGCATAGCCATTATTCTCTGCTACCAGATCGCCCACCACACATACTATTACCTGATTCTCATCAACAACAACTGTCCCATATCTTTTAAGATCAAGGACAATATCCTTCAGGTGTTTATTATTATCGATAGTAACAGAAACACCAACCTCAGATGTTGTAATCATATCGATGGGTGTTTTGTAGCTTTCAAAAATTTCAAATACTTTCCGCAGGAAACCGTAAGCTAAAAACATTCGCCCCGACTTAATTTTTATTGCTGTAATGTTATCCTTTGCTGCAACAGCCGTAATACGATTCTTTTTTTGCTTTCCCGAAATTAATGTACCCGGGGCATCAGGCTTCATTGTGTTGAGCAGACGAACAGGAATAGCTGCCAGCTTGGCAGGCAGGACACTTGTAGGGTGTAAAATCTTTGCACCAAAATAGGCTAACTCGGCAGCTTCGTCATACGACAGGTCAGAGATTGATTGAGTTCCCTCTACAAATCGCGGGTCGTTATTGTGCATTCCGTCAATATCTGTCCAAATCTGTATCTCTGCTGCATCAGTAGCAACGCCAATTAACGATGCAGAGTAATCACTTCCTCCACGTTGCAAATTATCAATCTCACCAAATGCATTTCTACAAATATATCCCTGAGTAATAAGTATCTCTTCACTGCTGTGCTCGTTCAGTAATTTATTTAGATTCTCCTTTATATAATTTGAATCCGGTTCGTTATCACTGTTTATTCGCATAAAGTCAAGTGCAGCAATCAGGGCTGCTCTTTGCCCCTGCTCCTTCATGTAGAAATGAAAAAGTGCAGTTGTAAGGAGCTCTCCCTGTGCCAGGATTGTCTTCTCCTCAAAAACTGTAAACAGATCCACAGTGAATGACCTGATAGAGTTCATGTGTGATTTCACCAACTCCTTGCTCCTCTTTTTGTACTCTTCAGTTGAGAAGAGTTCGTCAACAGTATTCAGATACCTCTTCTCACAAATATCGATTATCTCGTTTGCCTCTACGTTTTTCTTCTCAGATAAAAAACCTGCTATCTGCTCCAGGCGGTTTGTTGTACCCGCCATAGCTGACAACACAACAATTTTTCGCTGACCGTCAGAAACCAGTTTTGCAACCTCTTTTATTCTGTCGGCAAACCCCACTGAGGTTCCACCAAACTTTAATACTATCATTAGCTGTAATTCAATATTTTTTCCAAATGCAAATTTAATAATTTAATGGGAAGTTTTACTATTCAATTAATTTTTTTGTTGGATATCTAATCTTTTGTTAATTTTTTAACATATATATATATCAATAGCCCTCTCCTCCTCCATGTGGGTGAGACTGGGAGGGGAATACCATCATAGATAATTCAAATTATATAGTATCCGCAAGAAAACTCATTGTTTGCCTTCGCTTACCCCTTTAATTCCCCAAAGGGGTAAATCTAACGCGCATCGTGTGAAGGGCTTCCCCTTCAGAGCCTGCATGCTGCAGGCAGGAAATGAGGGGTGCGAGTAGGAATTTCAATAAATTTATCCGTTTTCTTGCCGGCACTAAATAGGCAACTATTTTTTTTATGGCCGGATTATTTAGATATAACCACTATGTTTGACATAGAGCCAATAAGACAAGGCTTTTTACAAGTGAACCTCCAAAACTTTGGCTTTAACTGATGGCTTTAAACGAATTGTTCGTAATTCTGCCGGAACTAAAACAGTTTCACCCTTCGTTACTTTCAGACACTCTCCTTCGCCATAGCATATCTCAAACCCTCCATCAATACACATATATATAAGGAAAGAGTCGAACTGATAATAATCCTTTTCAATTATCTGGTCGAACTCAAGCAGATTTGTTTTGAAGTAGTCACACGAAACAACGTTTGCTGTTTTATTTAACTCATGTTTATACTCAGTACGAAGATTATCGTAGTATTTATATTCGATAGCGTTAAGTGCTTGTTCAGTGTGAAGCTCGCGTGTTTTACCAAAATCATCTTTTCTGTCAAAATCGTAAATGCGATACGTTACATCTGATGTTTGCTGAATCTCTGCCAACACTATCCCCTTCCCTATGGCATGAACCCTGCCGGCAGGAATATAGAAAACATCCCCGGGTTTTACTTCATGGCTCATCAAAATATCTTCGAGCCTATTCTCATTCAAATATTTCAGATACTCCTCTTTTGTAACACTCTTCGAAAATCCGGAAATTAGCGATGCTCCTTCATCAGCCTGAATAACATACCACATCTCAGTTTTTCCGTTTGAGCCATGCCTCTCCTCTGCCAGCTTATCATCCGGGTGAACCTGAATTGACAACACATCATTAGCATCGATAAATTTAATCAAAAGAGGAAACTCATTCCCAAACTTGTCAAAAACTTTATCACCCACCAAGTCATACATGTACACCTCCAACACTTCGTTAAGAGTGTTGCCTTTCAAAAAGCCATTAGTTACGACCGAGATATCACCATCTACTCCCGATATCTCCCAACTCTCACCTGCATTTGGCAGTGGTGAAAAATCTTTATATAAAATTGTCTTTAGTTTATCTCCTCCCCATATTTTATCCTTCAATATAGGGGCAAATTTTAGTGGATAGAGTGAACTGCTCATCTGATTACTATTTCTATTAAATAT
>Ga0256831_1002043_pt1 | contig 10596 bp, 13 predicted proteins | sample 132544metaG_FD_189087 | JGI IMG/M metagenome (GOLD analysis project Ga0256831, IMG submission 189087) | Hydrothermal vent microbial communities from Lau Basin, Pacific Ocean - 132-544 | ecosystem: Environmental > Aquatic > Marine > Hydrothermal vents | place: Pacific Ocean: Lau Basin | collected... | reverse complement strand
ACCTATGGAGACCCCTGCGACTAAGAGCAAAAGTGAGTGTCCAAGTGCAAAGATTAAGATGAGTCCATACGCGTACAAGTAGCCACTGTTACCTGCAAGAGAGACAATGGCAAAAAGAGGAGCAGAGGCACAAGGGGTGCTAACTAACCCAAAGATAATTCCAATAAGTAGCCCTCCAAAGAGTCGGTAGCGTATGAGTTTTTGAATCACGGCTGATTTATCAATCTCTCTTAATAAACCAAAAGCATAAAGAGCAATAGCTATGCTTACCACCCCTGCTATAAGATATGCCCAAAGAGGAGCAATAGAAAAAAATGCCCCAAACTTAGCCACCATAAAGCCTAATATTGAAAAGCTAATAGCAACCCCCAAGGCAAAAAGAGCTGTAAAAGCGTAGGTATAGAGTCGCTTTTTTCGACCTGTTAAATCTTTGTTAAGTGCTAAAGAACTTCCCACTAGTAGAGGAACAGCCACCAAAGAGCAGGGAGCAGCAGCTGTAATTGCCCCTGACAGGAAAGCTCCTAAAAAGACAAGCAGTGAGTTTGATTCAAGTAGATGGGTAATGACTTCAGGCATATTTTTCCTTTTGGGGTATTATACTTTTTTATCTCTTATATATCAAGATATATTGATATTATTATTCTCTAAGTACTTTTCAAATGCGTCAGTTATGGTTTCAGCCTCTACAAGCCCTTCAAGAAATATCTCTCCATCAAGTACCAGTGTAGGGTCTTGTGCTATGCCTTTTTCAACTGCTTTGAGTGTGTTGTACTCAAAAGTAAACTTGACACGCAGAGGCAGATGTTTAATGGCACAACTTAAACGCTTGGAAAGCTTTGCTGTACTTACTTTGTCTCCATACACAATAGCATAAAAGAGTGGATAGTCTGTTTTATGGGAATTTAAAATCTCGCCGTTACCCATGGTGTGACATGTTTCACTCATTTAAACAATCACCCTTTTATCATCGTCTCTATTGTACTCGCATTGTAGGGTTGTGTGTTCTATCTCAAAATTGTCATGAAGCTTTTGCTCTAACTTTTTAACTATGGTGTTTGTTTTTGAGAGTGTAAGGTCTTCTTTAAAATCAAGATGTGCTTCAAAATGAATACGATGGTCATCTAAACGCCATATATGCACATGATGGACACCTTCTATTGCTTTTTCCTCTTTGATAAGTGCCACAACTTTTTCTATGTTTATCTCTTTTGGTGTAAACTGCATTAAGATAGCAGTGCTTTCTCTTAGCAAACCAACCGAAGCCCAAATAAGATAGAGTGCAATGAGTAGAGATATAAGTGAATCTACCCAAAAAAGTCCAAAATAGTACATCAACACACCACCCACTACCACTGCGACAGAAGTCATCACATCGGTTAAAAGGTGTAGATAGGCTGCCTTCATATTCATATTGTCATGGGCATCATCTTTAACTAAAAGCACACTTGCCGTGTTAAGAATGATACTTAGTGTTCCAAGACCGATAACCCATACAGAGTTAATGGCTTCAGGATGATAAAACTTATGAAATGCTTCAACGATTAAAAATATTGCAATACCAATAAGCACAGAAGCATTAAAAAGTGTTGCTAATATCTCGGCACGTTTGTAACCAAAAGTTCTGTTTTCACTGTTTGGACGTGAGGCTAGACGGTTTGCAAAATAGGCAATAAAGAGTGCCACGACATCACTAAAATTGTGCATGGCATCACTAAGTAGTGCTAGTGAGCCTGAAAAGATTCCTCCTATTATTTGTGCGATGGTGATAATAATGTTTAAAACAATGGTAAGAAAAAGGTTCTTACCACTGACTTCATGGTGATGGTGTTCGCTCATGGTTTTTCCTTTTTAATCCATTTGTAATCTAAACTAATCTTCATTTTTCAAATAATGAAACATACTAATTTCTCCAAAAAATGGTCCAAAGAGATTAAGTATAGGTACAAAGTTAAAAAGAACAGTAATGAAACTAATAAACCATAAAGCTGTTCTATGCTCTTTGAGTTTCTCTTTTGTTACTTCTGATGAGGTTAAAGTTAGAGCATCGTAGCCCATAGTATCTTTTGTAAGCCATAGCCATAGAGCAATCTGTGTAAATATATTTAGCACAGGAATAAAGAGTAGAGGAAACGCAACAATGGAGAGGGCTAAAAAGATGAAACTGTCTTTGAGTGTATATCCTATAGAAGAGAAGATATGGTCTCTTTTTACTTCACTTTTATTAAAATGTTTTTTCTCAACAGCCACAAGCAGAGGTTCACTAAAAAGACTAGCAATAAAAACCATACTGACGATAATGGCATTATAAATAAGATAGAAACCAATTAAGAAGGCAATTCCTTTCTCAATGGTCTCAAAAGGAAGCCATGTAAGGAGTTTTAAAAATTGTGCGTAGATGTAGTCACCTTTAACAAACCAAACAGCACTCCAAAAGAGTGTACTTCCTAGTGCAACCCATAATGAAAATGAGCTGTATTTCTCTTTTGAAACTGCTTGTAAAATAAGGTTTCCTGCAAAAGCAAATACCAATGCAAAGGTTAATAAAATCAGTTGAAGCCACAAAAAAGTAGAGAGCATCCAAGCTCCATTAGAACGAACCATTGAAAAAGGTATCCAACCCAAGATATGGCTACTAAGGGCAATTAGGTTATCCCAAAAGAGAACGCCTAGTCCAATCCACAGTGCAGAGATAATTGTTCCACTAATAAGGGCATACCTCATAGTATTCCATGTTAAAATCTCTTTAAAGCCGAATATAATGGCGTGTATTATATTTTTCATTTTTTTTCTCCTATAAAATTTTTAACTTCATCTTCTATCTTTTCAATAAAGCCTATTTTTGTTTGAGGTGTTATTACCCTTTTAGTCATAACTCTAAGTCCAATCTCAATTAAAAATGCCAACACAAATCCACCTGCAATAAAGTATCCAACATTAGGAATATGTTTAGAGGTATAGTTAAGTGCTAAAACAATAGCAATAGCAATGCTTAAAATAGCAAGTGCTACCAAAATTTTAGAGGCTTTAGTCTCATGGATTTTTAAAAAGTGTCCAATGTGTACCAAGGCATGAATAAACAAAATTGAGATAGACCCAATGGCTGCAATTTCTGTTAAATTAAAAAAGAGAACAAAGCAGATTAAGATAGCTGTACTAACAATTAACCCCTCACTGCTGTGCCAAATATTTCGTTGGTAAACTTTTGGAAGCTCTCCATTTTTTGCCATCTGATATGTAACATTAGTAACAGCATAGAGGTTAGCATTTATTGATGAGGCTGTTGAGATTAACGCTGCAATTGCCATAATGGTAAAACCAACTTGCCCAAAAGCAGGTTTGGCAGCCTCGGCTAAGGCATAATCTTGAGCTTTGATAATCTCAGGAAGTGGTAAATTTCCAAAAACAGCAAAGGTAACAGCTACATAAAGAGCCATAACAAGTAAAATCGCTATCATCATGGCTTTAAGCATGGTTTTTGATGGATTTTCCATATCTTCTGCTGTATTGGTAATGACCCTAAAGCCTTCAAAGGCAAAAAAGGTAAGAGCAATAGAGGAAAAAACATTTAGAACAGGTGGTGCATCTTTAAGTGAGAGTAGTTCAGGTTTAATGTAAAAAAATACAACTATTGTAAAGAGTACAATGATAGAGAGTTTTATAATAACAATAACATTTTCACTCTTTGCAATAAGAGAACTTCCTGCAAGGTTTATGAACATAAAAATAATCAATATTCCTATGGCAAAGCTGTTTGCCCAAAGTGGAGTATTTAACCCAACTATCATCATGGAAGAGTATGTTCCAAAGGTTTTTGCAACCATAGCAATGGCGACCATAGCAGAGAGATAGAAGAGTACCGAGAGAGAACCTGAAAAGACTCCCTCTCCATAACATTGAACCAAGTACTCAACAATACCCCCACGAGAGGGGTAAGCAGAGGCTAGTTTAGCCAAAGAGTAACCACTAAGCAGGGCGATAATTCCTCCAAAAATAAAGGAAATCCACACTAAGTTCCCTGCAATAGCACCAGCTTCACCCAAAAGTACGAAGATACCAGCACCAACCATAGAACCAATACCTAAAAATATGGCACTCCATAAGCCAAAGGCTTTTTTACTTTTTTCCATTAGTAATTCTCATACTTTCCTGCTTCAATATCAGCTTCAATCTTTGTTACCTCTTCTTTAATAATCTCTATTAAAAGTTTAGCTGCCTCATTATCATCAGCTTCAGGCACATCCCAATTGGTAAATTTCATATTTGCTTTAAAGAGAAGTTCCACCTCTTTAGCAATCTCTTTACGTCTACCCTCTAACTCTTTTTTTACTGCGTCCATCATTTACTCCTTATCTTTTTTTGTTACATCTTCTTCAATTTTATCAACAGCATAACCACCAACAATAAGTGCTATACCATCAAAAAAGAGGCTAATTCCTATAAAGAAACCAACAAGCCATAGTGAGGTAAATGGCCATCCAATTATAAAAATAACAGCTAAGACAAATGAGGTTATGGCATTGAAAATCCATACCCATTTATGTTTTGTATCTTGAGCTGAAAATCCTAATCCAAAGCTTCCAAAAGCATCCATAAAGAAGTAGAAACTAAAGAGTAAGCCTAGTGTTGCTACACCACTCATTGGATAAAATATCATATAGAGTGCTACAGCAATAAGTAGTAGACTCTTAAGCCATCCTGCCCAATCTTTACGGTTACTCATCCATGTTAAAGTTGCAGAACTTATTCCTGCAAACAGCATAAGATAAGTGACAAAAATAAGAGTTCCTAATGTCATAAAGGTTGGAAAGACTATTCCAATAGCTCCTAAAATAACAAATAGTAACCCTCCTATTTTTGCATATTTTTTAAAGGTATTGAGTATATCTTTATCAATATCCATTTTAAGTGTTGAATTAATCCACATTGTTTATCCTTTTTTTAATTTAAAATATGAATATGTATTATATCTTGTTTAGTTAGGTTTTAAATGCTTCTAAAGTAGCATATTGATAAAAAAGAGTTTATCAGGTTATGTTTTGTATAAGAGAAACTCTAGACTCTACACCCCAGTGATTAAATCTCCACTTTTGTTTATATCAATAACTCTACCCCTTAAACCCACTCCTCAAACTCCAACCCAAACCCATACTCTACAATATCCCATCATTACTAACCAAAACAGCCCCTTGACTAATGGCAGTAGAAGCAATCAAAAAATCCAAGTCATTTTTTTTTCAATGCTTTGGTATTGATACCTATCTCTTGTTTGTATTTGGCTTTTAGCTTTCCAAAAATTTCTAAATACTCTTAAACCTATATCTATTAATATCTAAAGAGTAGAGAAGTTTGTCTCTCTCTATCTTTGCAAATGTTAGGTGTCGTTTTAGTTTTGCAATGGTTGAGAGTGGAATTTCTCCAAACTTTGAGCTAATTGGTAAGAGTTTTAGAGTCTCTATGTTTTTAGCAAACTTTCCTTTTAGATAGAGTCGCACAAACTGTGTATTCATAGACTCCAAATCTGCACCAAGCCCTATAATTTGCCCTTTTAGAGGAATTTGCATTGCGATTTGATTTCGACGCAAAAACCAAAACTTACCATTAGAGAAGTTTATAACTCCTACATAGAGTTTAACTAACACAAGTAAAAAACTTTTATGCTATAATTTTTCAAAAAGGTTCTATCATGAGTAGAAAACTTGTAAGCTTTGATTGGGCAATGAAAAAGATTTTATTGTTCCCATCGTCTCGGTCAATGCCAATAAATTAAGGAATTAATGCTCGAAATTTGTAGGTTCGATTTTATCGAACAAACTGTTTTATGGGCTTTGATTCTTTGTTCGATGAAATCGAACCTACAGGATTTGGGCTTAATTCAATGGCATTGTCGTCTCGGTGGGAATACATACGAGAATATAGATTATAATTCAAGTATGCATTCCCACGCAGAGCATGGGAACGAGTCAAAAAATAATTACAGAAAAGTGTATACTATTTTTTAGGGGCATAATGCCACTCTGTTTGATTAATCTCCACTAGTGGTATTGATTCTGTTACTATTACACCTGTTATATCATCAGGATATGGTATCTCTTGCTTTTGAGATACTGATGTGTTTACTTCATTGCTATTTGGTGTTTTAGATGAAGTATCTGAGACACAAGCTGTTAAAACTATAGCCACAGAACCATTGATAAATATCGGTTTGATATATTTACGTTTTGGGTAGAGTATCGTGGGTTTTAATGCTTTTTTTAGTTTCATTGTATCCCCATCTCCTCAATCCCCAACGTCCAAATGGCATAATCTCTGTCGGTTATGATGTTTGGAATTTCGGTGTAGTTAAGTATCTTCTTATAGAAAAATCCAATAATCGTCTCTATATCTTCATCACTTAATACCTTTGAGATACCACCTGTAAGTACAATTGAGTTTAAAATCTCTAGCTTTAGGGTTACATACTCATGGTGACTTTTTGAAACTTGATAGAGGACTAAAAATATCGCTAATTGCATTAAAACTACGGTTGCTTTGTCGCTATGCTCATCTAAAATATGCTCATTTACTCCTAAATGGTCAAGCAGTTCATAGACAAACTCATTGCTCTTTGCTCCAAATACGAGACTTTCACGGGATTTAAAAACACCCAATTTCTTAAAGACCAATCTATCGTAACCACTACTGGTCATAATGTTTTTGTTATCTACTAAGTCGGTGCTGTAGTGAATGTCTGTAGTAGCACCACCCACATCTATCACTAAAAATGGGTCAGCCACATCAAAGAGGTTTTTTAGTTTTGGAAGGGCTTTATTGACGATATAAGGGGTTGAATAAATCTGATTTGAGGTTATCTCATAGAGCTTTTTAATATCCTCTTTCCCTGTAATATCGGCTTGATAGAGGTTGGTCAGATAGGATTTTAGCTCCTCCTCCTCGACTTGTAGCTTATCTCCGATAATATTTTTTAGGACAACTAGATTATCAATATTTTCCTCTAAAAACGCTTGGTTTTGACTGTTACCAACATAGACGATATTTTGATACTTTACATCTTTTAGATACTCAATAAGATTTTGGTCAAACTTAGAGGAAACCCCATCAATCCCACCAACGATAATGACCACATCTATGACATCTGTAGGAGCAACAGCCTCCTTAATGGTAGAGTAGAGAATGGTATCAATGATATTTATCCCTGAATTAAACGCAATGTTGGTTGCATATTTCAAAGAAAAAAGAGTTGTAACTCCGATAATAAGCGTACTAAGCCCACCATTTGCAGAGCTACAGATAGAGACTTCATCTTTTGTGTAGTTGGTTAAAAGGGTGCCACATTTATTCTGTACATCATCATAGATGCTAATATCAAAATCTCTAAAGTGCTGGTTAATCTCACCATTGGCATTGGTCTTAAAATAGGTACTTCCTATGTCTATTTGTAGTCTGTTCATTAAATATATAGCATAAAATAGGTGCTATTTCCTTTCTTGAATTGGTTAAAAAATAAAATGGATTATAACTAAAAAAAGTATTAGATATAATTTCAAATTAAAAAAGGGGTAATAAATGAGAGAAGAAGCTAGTGAAATCAAAATAAAAATCAATAAAACAGATAACTTTTTAGAGTCAATTGGAGTGAAATACTTTCAGCGTATCTCAAACAGATTTAAATCAGAAAGTAGCATTAAGTTTGATAATATTCCATCAGACAGCGTTTTAAATATCGTCTCTAACAATATTATGATTAGCTCTGTTGTCATTGCTTTTTTGGTAGGTGCTTTGACAACCATCCCTGCTGTGCTGTTTCAGTATTTTTACAGTGAGCGTTTTGATACATTTTACTACTATCTTATTCTATCCCTTCTAACAACGGTTTTTCTTCTTATTGAGGTTGGTGTTCTTTATTGGATAAGTATGAGGTCGATACATACCTTGGCTTATTTAGTAGGTTTCAAAGAGAATGACTCATCTATTCCAACACAGTATGATGTTAAAAAAATAATGGTTCGTTCAGCTCTTGAACTTGAAGACCCTGTGATTGAATACTTAGGGATTGACCCTCATAAATATGTCTCAAAAAAGTGGCTTTTGATTAGAACCATACTCTATAAAGCAAAAATCGTATTAAGTACTTTGCTTCTAAGAGTAGTTTTACAAAAACTCGCTTTACGATTTGGGCTAAGAATGAGTTTTCTTTGGCTAACCATACCTGTTACAGCGATATGGGATGCTATTGTGATGTTTAGAGTGATACAAGATGCCAAACTACGACTCTTTGGTTATCATCTCAGCCGATATATAGCAGAGGAGATTATAACGGATAGATTTATGGATAACTGCTCTCCTGATATGCAAGAGGGAGCAATTCGTGCCATATCAACAGTGGTTATTCTCTCTAAAAACTACCATCCAAACAGTATTACCTTGCTTCTTCGACTTGGTAAAAATTTAGAGGTCAATGAAGCAAAAGATTATGATGATTTAGAGAAATTTTTAGAGTACTTAGAGACCACAACACCCCAAGAGAAACATCTTCTTCGGACACTATCAGCCATGAGTGCTGTGTTTGATGGAAAGATAAACAGAGGCGAAAAAAAGGCGTTAAAAAGGATTTTTGCCAATGAGAAGAGATACATGGATTTTGCTAAAGAGTTAAAAGAGCTTCTAGTAAAAGGCTCAATCCATCAATCTGCTCATCTTTGTGAGGAGATGCTTCTAAAATAAACACTCATAAAAAAAATTATTAAATAACAATTAATATAATATATTTTGTTTTATATTGTGATATACTCCCTTAAATAGAATACTATAAGGAGAAGATATTATGATTTATTTCAAATATTTTATACTGCTTCTACTGTTTAGTTTGAGTCTTAACGCTCAAAAAACGCTAGAGGTAGATTTACACAAACAGAGGATATATGCAAAAGAGAATGGTAGAGTTGTCTTTACAGGCTCTATCTCTTCAGGAAAAAGAGACTACAGAACACCGAGTGGAACATTTAAGATTTTAGGAAAAAATAAATTTCATCGCTCAAACATCTACCCTAAACCTAGGGGAGGTGCGAAGATGCCTTACATGCAACGATTAACCCACGGTGGCATTGCCATCCACCAAGGTCGTCTACCTGGCTATCCTGCTTCACATGGTTGCATACGAGTATCTAAAAGTACAGCTCAAAAACTTTGGAAATGGACACGAATAGGAACAAAGGTGACACTTCACAACGGCAAAAAAGTAAAAGCTAAAAAAAGAAAATATCGTAAAGGCAAAAGATATGTCAAAAAACGCCGATATGCAAAAAAGAAAAGGTATATTAAAAAACGACACTATTCAAAAAAGAGAAGATATTACAAGAGGCTACGGTATTTTAAAAAAAGTGGTTATAAAAAAGGTGTCTATGTCTGGGTTCGTGGTTAATTGTCTTTAAAATAAAGGGAGACTAATCCCTTATCCCTACTTATACATCCACCACAACAATCCGACTCCTAATCCAATATTTAAAAAGCTTAATTCACCATCAAATACTTTTCCCATAAGCCAAACCATTTTATCAGCCAATGCAGGTGGATAGTTAGCATTAAAAAACTCCCAAAACCATGCGTTTATCTCTTGATAGTAGAGAACATTTAAAAGCTCTGGCAAAAAGAAAAAAAGAACAATGGCTAAAAAACCCCATATTGTCTTTTTAGGCTTCATCTCTTTTAACTTCTCTTGGAACTCTGGGTTGTTTTTTAAATTTTCAAATTTTTCTCTCATCTGCTCTCCTTATTATATTTCTCTTTATGCTCTGCCACCATCAACCCCTCATCTTTATACTCACTATTGTTAACTACAGCTACATCCATAAACTTCCCAACATAATCTAAAATTTTATCTGTAACTCGTGGAATAACTTTACGACGTTCAAGTAACTTAGGTCGAACTTGTAAAGTATTCTCAATATCCTTTTTCAAAGGTGTACGCTCATCATAGATGTAGTTACTTATAACCTTCTCAACCTCATCTGTTTTCAAATTCTCCTCACGACAAAGCTCCTCAAACCCCTTTTCACGCTCCACTTCCCAAAACTTTTCAAACTCCTCAGCCACCAACTCACTATCTTCAATACTCATCAGATTTTCATTAATAAACTTCTCTATCAACTCACGTTTAGAACGCAAAGAGGCATCACCATTTATAATGTTTTCTATATGCTCTCTTTGAGCCTTTCTATCTTCCTCTTTTGCATCTTTGAATTTAGCTAAAAGAGTTAAAATATAGTTTACATTTATCTCATCGACCTGTATAAGTTCTAACTCAAAATCTACATCTTCGAGTATGGAGACCTTTTCACTCTCTTTGTTGCTCTTTATGCTATCGTAGAGGTCAAGGTATTTAGATTTGTAGTCCTCAAACTCCTGTGCCGACATCTCCAAATCATTAAAACTAAAATCTGAAAATCCTGTTAAGATATTTTTTAACCTCATCAATGCTCTAAATGCTTGAACAAAAGCAAACTGTGCCTCTTCATCTGCAAGTTCATCGACCGACTCTACCGTAGGGGCTATGGCTAAAAGCTTCTCTCTATAGGCTTCATTAAACTCACTCACATACTC
>Ga0256831_1002042_pt1 | contig 10599 bp, 9 predicted proteins | sample 132544metaG_FD_189087 | JGI IMG/M metagenome (GOLD analysis project Ga0256831, IMG submission 189087) | Hydrothermal vent microbial communities from Lau Basin, Pacific Ocean - 132-544 | ecosystem: Environmental > Aquatic > Marine > Hydrothermal vents | place: Pacific Ocean: Lau Basin | collected... | reverse complement strand
TATCAAAAAGTTTTTCACTCAAAAAGATAAAAGGAAAAAGATTACCTCCTGCTGAAGAGGTGATATATAGAATCAATCTATCTTTTATAGTGTTTGGGTCTTTTAGTGCATAGCTATAATCACTCAATTCAATATGTAAGATTTTATCTATCTTTTTGCTAGAGAGTTGATTGAAGCTCTCTAGTAGGTCATCTTCAAAATATTTTCCGTAGGCATGGAATGTTTTTATTAGGTCTGCCATCTATTCCTCTTTTTTCTCTTTAGATTTTATCTTTTTTGAGCTTACTAACTCCAAAAACCCCAACCCCTGCATACACTTAGCCCCCATACCTGTATCTAAAATCATCTCTAACATATCAGTGTCGGCTTCTATTTCATAAACTGCGTACCAAGCAATTATTATACCTCTATTATAATGAAAAACTTTCTCTTTTGGTTTCTGTTCTATGAGTTTAATTTCAAGTTTTCCTTTATAGGGTTTTTTAAATAACACTTCATATTTATCTAGGGTATTTTGAATAATATTGTTTTGAAATCTTTCACTTTTAGGTTCAAGATAAACTTTTTTCTTCGGATTCTTATCATCTTTTTTATTGCTACATACAAAACCCCCTACTCTCATAGGTGAATTAATCTTACTATGCCTCTCTACAATAGAGACAGAAGTATTGGTCAGATGTATCTCTCCTAACTTTAGACTATTCATAAGCATATATTGAGCTAACTGCTTCTCGTTTTGTGGGTCTAGTGCTACATATTTGGCATGAATTTCATTCTCTATATAATCAATTTTGAAATTCATAGCCTTAAACACTTTGCCACTTGGATGTTTGTAGCCATCATGCTCTTTATTTTCTAAAGCTGTGTAGATATAGGATTGAAATAGCTTGGCTATCACTCTTTTTATTGGTAAGTTTTTTGTTGGTAATTTGGTTTTTATTATTAACATGAAGCAATTATAGCACTAAAAATGTACAAAAGTTGTCTTTTTTAGTGCTATTTTGATTTTTTGGATTCTATCTAAGATTAATACTATTTAGATATAATTCGCAAAATTTCTGCAAGAGTATATCAAATCTCTTATTTTAGGGCTTTTTTAAGAGTTAAAAGAGTTCCTACCACTAAGCATAACAAATATCCACCTTGGAAGTGTGATTAATTTGGTATCAGCTGCAAAAATTGGGGTCAATAGACACCATAATAAAAATAAATACTATTTAACCTATTTTATTTTAAATATGCACAATAGAGTACCCTAAAAAATTTACTATAAAGAAGTAACCCTATGACATTTTCAGATTTTAATTTTAAAGATACATTAAACCAAGCCATCACTAATGCTGGTTTTAAAGAGCCAAGCCCTGTTCAAGCTGATGCTATTCCTCTTATTTTAGAGGGCTATGACCTTATTGGTCAAGCACAAACAGGTACAGGTAAGACAGCTGCTTTTGGTCTACCTATAATCCAACAAATGAGTGGAGACAAGGGTGTAGAAGCACTAGTGATTGTTCCTACACGTGAACTCGCTATGCAAGTTTCAGATGAACTTTTTCGTTTTGGAAAAACAGCAGGACTTAAAACAGCTACAGTTTATGGTGGTACAGCCTACAATAAACAGATTGATAGAATAAAACAGGCAAATATTATTGTTGCAACTCCTGGAAGGCTTCAAGATTTACTTAAATCAAATAGAATCAAAATCAATCCATCATTTGTTGTTTTAGATGAGGCAGATGAGATGCTTGATATGGGATTTTTAGAAGAGATTAAAAATATTTTTACCTACCTTCCAGAAGAGCGTCAAACACTTATGTTTTCAGCTACCATGCCAAAACAGATTAAAATTCTTGCAGAAAAAATTCTTAAAAGTCCAAAATCAGTAACCATTACAAAAAGTGAAAGAACAAACACGGACATTAAACAACTTTTTTACGTAGTTGCTGATTATGAGAGAGATGATGCTCTTTTAAGACTTATTGACTACAAAAACCCTAACAAATGTATTATCTTCTGTAGAATGAAAAAAGAGGTAGATAGACTTTCATCATATATGACAGCACAAGGATTTAAAGTTGCAGCACTTCATGGTGACATGGAGCAGAAACAAAGAGAGCATACCATTCGTTCATTTAAACAAGGGTTGGTAGAGATTTTCATCGCTACAGATGTGGCTGCTCGTGGACTTGATGTAAACGATGTTTCTCATGTATTTAACTACCATATCCCTTTTGATTCTGAATCTTATGTTCATAGAATTGGTCGTACAGGTCGTGCTGGTAACAAAGGTGAAGCTATCACTTTAGTATCTCCAAATGAGCTTAGAACCATTAAGAGAATTGAAAAAGATGTTGGAACAGTTATGGTTTCAGAAGTTATCCCTACACGTCAAGAGGTTCAAACACGTAAAGATGATGACCTGTTAGCTAAAATCGCAAATACAGAAGTATCAGCATCGGCAAAAGAGATGGTTAAAACACTTCAACATGACATTGACATTGTAACTATTGCTCACCTACTAGCAACAATCGTTCAAGAAGAGATAGATGTTAAAGGTAAAGATATCATTGGTCTAGGGACAGAAGAGGTTAAAGCACTTATTGAAAGAGCGAAAAACTGGAAAGGTGGAGACCGAAATGGTGGACGTGGACGTGGCAGAAATAGAAATCGTAGCCGTTCTGGTGGAAGAAACCGTGATAGAGGTGGTCGTAGTGGCGACCGTAGAGGTGGAGGAAACCGTGATAGTAGAAACGGTGGTGGAAACAGAAGTAGTAGAGACAGAGGAAATAGTTAAAAATAATTTTTTAATGATATATTCCACAATAAATACATCATTAATCTGATATAATATCGAAATATTAATTTAAGGATTTATAATGAAAAAAATTTTATTAGCTATTTTATTAACACTAGGGGTTACGTTAGCCGTTGCTGACGTACTACCAGAGACAGAAGTTCAAACATTTACACTTATAGATACAGATGGACAAGAGCTTAATATCTCACATACAGAGGGTGGATTAGACTTTAAAAATCATCAAGGGAAAGCTATTTTTTTAGTTCTATTTGGTCATCAATGCCCACCTTGTAATGCAGAAATACCAGAATTTATTAAACTTACAGAGAAGTATAAAGATAAACTTGCTATTGTAGCTATTGAAGCACAACGATACAGCATGGAGAATTTAAAAGTATTTAAAGCCAATAAAGGTATCAACTACTCTCTTGTTCCAGGAAAAGATAATGATGAGTTTATAGGGTATATTGCACAAAGAGCAGGTTGGAGTGGTCAAATTCCTTTTCTAATCGCACTTGATAAAAATGGTGATGTACAAGATATGTTAGCTGGGTTTAATTCTATAGAAAAATTAGAGGAGTTAATTTTTAAATTAACACAATAGTATCTATTTTGAAATGGAGAAAAAAATAGATATATTACATCATAATAAAAGGGAAATAAAAATGATACGTCATAAAAGAAGTACTATTTTAGCAGTAACACTGCTATCCATTACACTTTCAACTACAAGTTGTGTTCAAAAACAGGAGAGAGTTGTAAAGAGTGTCATACATCAGGCACCTCAACAACAACCTCAACAACAGCTTGGTGCAAAAACTGTTCCATATACAGAAACAGCAAGACCATATATTCAGCCAATAGTACAATACCAACAGCCAACTGTTCAACCAGTAGTGCAATACCAACAACCAACTGTTCAACCAGTAGTGCAATACCAGCAACCAACTGTTCAACCAGTAGTGCAATACCAACAACCAATCGTTCAGCAGAGACAAGAACCAACTGTTCAATATACTCAACCTGTGCAACAGAGTGTTCAATATATTGAGCAAGAACTTCCAGTTAACAATGAGGAAGATGAAGGGTGTACTGATGATGTAGTATCAAATTGTGATAGAGGTAGTATTGATAAAAGCCAACTTAGTAGTAACTACACAGAAGAGTCTTTTGGAGGGACAGTTCACTCATTTAAATCGGTACAAGGTTCAAGTATTAAAATAGGTGAAAGAAAAAATGGTTTTACATTTCCCAATCATCCAGGAAAAATTATAGTTATGGAGATGTTTGGTCAAACTTGTCCTCACTGTATAAAAGAGATACCTATACTCAAAAAATTAAAAAGTAGATATGGTAGTAAACTCGAAGTTATAGCTATTCACTCCCAAGGAGTAATGGGGAAAAGTGCCGCAAAACGATTTATAGGCAGACACAGAGTTAACTACCCAGTTATAGATAGTACAAATGCTACAGATTTACAATACTTCATACAAAACACCTATGGTTGGACAGGGATATTACCATTTACAATGATTATTAAAGATGGTGTAACAGAGGGCAGTATTGGTGGTGAGGCCTCATATAAAGAGTTAAAAGAGATAATCAACCCACTTTTGTAAAATTTAGCATAATTATCATCCAAGTTTAGATATAATTTCCATAAATTTATTTATGGAGATATTATATGTTAATACCTGACTTTTTACAAAAAACAAATACTACTAAAAAAGGCAAAAAAGAGAGCCATCTACGTTGGTGGGTAACCCTTCTTATGTCACTAGCACTAGCACTTGGAACATGGAATCCTTGGGGTCATCACTTTATTCACTATCTTACAGAATCAGAAAATATTTTTTCAGGATTTACACCATTTGCTATTATTTTAATGTTAGCTGCATGGGTTCTTGCCATTAAATCAGTTTTTCAAAGCCTTGGGGCAATAGGAACTGGATTTACACTTGTTATCATTGGTGCATTTTTATGGGGGCTTCAACAGTATAAAATATTAGACTTCTCTAGCTCTTCTCAAATGGGTGCTGCTGGGACTATTAGTATGGCTGTTCTTATATGGATAGGTCTTAACGCCTCTATTATATGGAAAACTCTTACAGGAGTATATGCTACAGAGAGTACCTCAGAGGATAGTGAGTAGTAACTAAAAGAATGAAAAGACGACACAAAGCACTACTTGCAATTACTATACCTATTGCGATAGTGACCCTGCTTAACTATTTTCATCCAGTATCCTATAATATACTTATGGGATACATGGCAGCGATTGTCCTTATTTTTAAATCCTCACTCATCTCAGTTTGGCTCCTTAGCAAACTCAAGATTCTAGCTTTTATCAAAAGTCTTACTATTATCCAAGCTGTTCTTTTAGGGATTAAACGTTGGTTTATTGATAACTTAGTTTCAGATTGGCTTCAAAAATATATCTTTAGACATCTCAAAAAACCATTCTCTGATGTCTATAGCTACTACAAAAATGTTAGCTTTAAAGCCAAATTAAAAAACTTTTTTATTGTTTTTTTACCTCTTTCTGCCTCTATATGGCTATTGTATCTAACCGATGTACTGACCCATATTGCACTTTTTGTAGAGCTTAAAGTTTTAGTTATTGGATTCTTTAAAACGCTGTGGATTTTAATTGCAAAGGTTTTTGGAATTGTTCCTACTATTATTATGTGGATATCAGGCTCATGGTTAGCCCCTATTTTTGAAGTTTTTGCTCTAAGCTATCTACTTAGTTTAATAGAAAAACTCTTAGGACCAAACAATATAATCACACGTTTTTCTAACTATTTAGGTGATAAACTGAACTCTCTACTTGAACATATTGGTCTGCTTAATGACAAACATATAGAACCTATCTTGGACAGTACTATCTCAAAAACTTCACAGAGTTTTGGTAACAAAATTTCTAATGTTATTAAAAATAAGAAAATAAGAGAGGAGCATCTCTACTTTGATAATTTTCAAAATATGATACTAAAAGGTCATATAAATGCCTACTACAGTTTTAAAGGGATGGAGAGTATTACCGATAAAAAACTACTCTATAGAAGAATTAATAAAGAGACAAAAGATAATATAGACATCATAGCCTATGTCTCACGAAATGGAAAAGGTGAACTTCTTGAAGAGTCATGTAAAGATAATTTTTATAATGATATTTTTTTACTAAAGGGGATTGCAAGTAATAGGGAGTATGGGGTTCGTGAAAGCTTAATAGGACAGATAGACCATACCGACTTTTGGGTACTAAATACAAGTAGACATCCTGTTTGGCTAAAAAGTCAAAGTGATAATATAGGAAATAGAGAGCTACAAGGAAATGAGATGATATTTATCAAAACTAAAACTCATATAGACTTTAATAGCGATGATTTATACTTTGAATACAATGATATACGAGTTCATCCCACTCCATTAGATGAGTAATATGATATAATACCTCAAAAAATTATTAGGGTATATTATGTCCATTGACCTCTCATCCCCAGAACTCTATTTTAACCGTGAACTATCATGGCTTAAGTTTAATAGTAGAGTATTAGCACAAGCCAAAGACTGCTCTTTACCTCCACTAGAGCGTATGAAATTTATCGCTATCTATGGAACAAACCTTGATGAGTTCTACATGATTCGTGTCGCAGGGCTTAAAGCACTTTTTAAAGCACGTATCCAAGAGACAGCTATTGACAAAATTACTCCAACAGAACAGTTAGAGAGAATTCATAAAACTCTACATAAAGAGCATAAGACCTTGGAGTCCTCATTTAAAGAGATTATGAAAGAGCTAAAAGAGCATAATGTCTATATCAAAAACTATTCCAAACTTACAGAGAGACAGCAAGAGATAATAAAAGAGCAGTTTTTTGAACAGATATACCCTGTTATTATGCCTATTGCCATTGATGCCACACACCCTTTCCCTCACCTCAATAATCTTAGCTTTGCACTGGCTCTAAAGTTTGAAGATAGAAGAGGAAATATCAAACATGGACTCATAAGAATTCCTAGAATTCTACCAAGATTTTTAAAGGTTGAACACTGCTTTGTTCCTATCGAATCTGTGGTAGAGTACTTTAGTACAGAGCTTTTTCATGGACTCAAACTCATATCATCTACTCCGTTTCGAGTAACACGTAATGCTGATATTGAGATAGAAGAGGAGGAGGCTGATGATTTTATGGAGATACTCGAAGAGGGAATACGTGCAAGAAACAGAGGAACACTTGTTAGATTGGAGATTATGGAAGGGACTGATGATGATTTGATAGGCTTTTTAACCACCCACCTGCATCTTGATGGACATGATATCTACCACTATAAGATACCACTAAACCTTGGAACACTTTGGCATATTGTAGGACAAGAGGAGTTGGCTCACCTAACACTTCCAACCTACACCCCAAAGACCCTACCCCCATTTGATGATAACTCCGATATATTTGAGGCTATAGAGAAAAAAGATGTATTACTATATCACCCATATGAGAGTTTTGACCCAGTAGTACGTTTCATAAAAGATGCGTCAAAAGACCCCAATACTCTCTCCATGCGAATGACCCTCTATCGTGTTGGAAAAAATTCACCAATCGTCACAGCACTTATCCGTGCAGCACAAGATGGAAAGCAAGTTACAGTGCTAGTTGAGCTAAAAGCACGATTTGATGAGGAAAACAACCTACACTGGGCAAAAGCACTTGAAGATGCAGGAGCTCATGTAATATATGGAATAACAGGTCTAAAAGTTCATGCCAAAATAGCACAAATAACCAAACGAAAAGGCTCAAAACTACAAGGGTATCTACATCTTGGTACAGGAAACTACAACCCTATTACCTCACGAATATACACCGACATGAGCTACTTTACAAGCAAAAAAGATTTCAACAAAGATGCCACCAAATTTTTTCACTTTATCACAGGATTTGCTGACCATATCTCACTAAAAAAGCTTATCATCGCACCACTTGGTATCAAACCAAAACTTATCTCCATGATAGAGGAGGAGGCAACACATAAAGAGGAGGGTCTTATTATCTTAAAAGCTAATTCTCTCGTTGACCCAGATATCATTCAAGCTCTCTATCAAGCCTCAATAAGTGGATGTAAAATAGAGCTTATTATCCGTGGTATCTGTGTTTTAAAACCAGGGATTAAAGGGGTGAGTGAAAACATCTCCGTCTACTCAATCATTGGGAAATATCTGGAGCATCCACGTATCTCATTTTTTAAACACGATAGCTGTCAGTGTTATATCTCTTCGGCTGATTTGATGCCTAGAAACCTTATTAGACGTATTGAGATTATGACTCCCATAGAGGATGCCTCATTGCAACAAAAAATCAGACAGATACTCTCACTTCAACTCAAAGACTCAAAACTTCGATGGAAACTCAAAAGTTCAGGGGAGTACAAGCAGGTGAAACAAGAGGGAGAGAGCGTCAACAATCATGATATCTTAGAGGATTATGTTACGCAAATATACGACAAAGCCCAAAAAGATATCTCAGAGTATTCAAGAAGAATAACAAACAAAGTAATAAAAGGATAAACAGCATGACCATAAAATACAAAGAGTGGACACCCACACTAAAAAAAGGAGCTTGGATAGCCCAAGGAGCAACAGTTATTGGACGAACAGAGATAGGAGAGGACTCATCTATTTGGTTTGGTTCTATAGTTAGAGGAGATGTTCACTACATCAAAATAGGAGATAGAACAAGCATACAAGACCTCTCAATGGTACACGTAACCCACCATAAAAAAGAGGATATGAGTGATGGAAATCCAACTATCATAGGCGATGATGTAACTATTGGACATAGAGTAATGCTTCATGGATGTACCATAGAAGATGCTTGTCTTATCGGAATGAGTGCAACCATCTTAGATGGTGCTGTCATAGGTAAAGAGTCTATTGTTGGAGCTGGTTCACTAGTTACTAAAAATAAAATATTTCCACCAAGAAGCCTAATCATGGGAAGCCCTGCTAAAGTAGTTAGAGAGTTAACAGAAGCAGAGATTAAAGAGCTTTATGCCTCTGCTTCTCGTTATGTAGAGTTTAAAAATAACTATCTATAAGAAATAAGGATTTAAAATGTACCAAACTATCTTAAAAAGCCTAAAAGATATTATTAGCCCCAAAGTACTTATGTTTATTTTAACAATTGGAGTAAGCTCAATTGCTATTTGGATGATATTTTTTATCTATTTTTGGGATAGTTTTGAGAATTTTATCATCTCATTTTTAAGTTGGATACCATGGGATTGGGCAAAGGAGAGTATAACCTATGTTTCTGCTCCCCTTGCAGGATATACCCTTATCATCATAACCATCTCCATATTAACCTCGCTCTTTAGTGATAAGCTCTTAATATCATTAGCAAAGAAGCACTATCCAAAACAGAAAATAGTTGATGATGTCTCAATTACAGGTTCTATACTTGTAACTATTAAATCTATTATTATCTTTTTAATTCTATTTATAATACTTTTTCCTCTAATATTCATTCCTATTTTTGGTCAAGTGGTACTTTTATATCTATGGTCTATTTTATTAAAAGAGCCTACAGTACATGATGTCGGAGGACTATTTATCTCTGATAAAAAAGTTTTAAAACAGAAAAGAAAGAAATCTACTATCATTGCCATGATAGCTTCTCTATTTAATTACATACCATTTTTAAACATTTTTGCACCAATATTTGCTCAAATAGTTTTCTTACATCATATCTTAAAAGAGGCATAGATAGTTTTTTCACAATTTTATGTTAAAATAAGTAAAAAAAAAGGGAAAATAATGCCTTTCACTAAAACGTTATCTCTTGCGAGTATTCTATTTTTGACTACATCTTGTGTTCAAATCAAAGAACCAACAAGTGGCTCAAACAATCCAACCTCTCAACAACAGGGGGTAATTGTCTTACCAGCAGGACAGGGAGGAGCTGTTCAGCAACCACCATATCAAGGTGGAGTAATTATTCAAGAACCACCATACCAAGGTGGCGTAACCGTTCAACAACCACCATATCAAGGTGGTGTGATTATTCAGGAACCACCAGTTCAACAACCACCATACCAAGGTGGCGTAATCGTTCAACAACCACCCTATCAAGGTGGCGTAACTGTGCAACAACCACCAATCCCACAAGGACCACCTATTCCTGTCGCCCCTGTACCTAATATATTCTCTATGAACTCAATTAGTAGTCCATATCTACAAGGCTCATATAGCAATAACTATAAATTAAAAAACTTTATCAATAAAATGGTTAATGAGCATAATTTTAGAAGAGACTATCTCAATGGTGTATTCTCTAGTGTTCGACGAGATACAGAAGCTCTTAAAAAAATTGGTGCATTTAATACTGCTAAACCTAGTAGTGGAAGCAGAAAACTTACTCCTGTAGGCTCTTGGGACAAATACCGTTCAAACTTTTTAACCACTGCTCGAATAGAAAAAGGGGTAAATTTTTGGAGAAGAAATGAGTATTATCTAAACATGGCAGCCCAAACATATGGAGTAGCCCCTGCTTATATAGTAGGAATTATTGGTGTAGAGACCAATTTTGGTGGATATACAGGAAAACACAATATACTAGACGCTCTAACATCCATCTCTTTAGAGTTTCCAAAACGTTCAAAGTTTTTTACTATGCAACTTGAAAGCTATCTCTTAATGACTAGAAAGGAGCGTATTGACCCACGCTCTATTCAAGGCTCTTATGCAGGAGCATTTGGTCTATCCCAATTTATGCCTGACTCCTTTATGGATTATGCCGTTGACCATG
>Ga0256831_1002041_pt1 | contig 10600 bp, 10 predicted proteins | sample 132544metaG_FD_189087 | JGI IMG/M metagenome (GOLD analysis project Ga0256831, IMG submission 189087) | Hydrothermal vent microbial communities from Lau Basin, Pacific Ocean - 132-544 | ecosystem: Environmental > Aquatic > Marine > Hydrothermal vents | place: Pacific Ocean: Lau Basin | collected... | reverse complement strand
AAGCCCTAGGCAGTCGGATGTATTGATAATAGCAGGAACTTTGACAAAAAAACACTCTCCTTTCATGAGAAGATTGTATGATCAGATGACTGAACCAAAGTGGGTTATAAGCATGGGTAGTTGTGCAAATACAGGTGGAATGTTTAACACCTATGCTACAGTTCAAGGAGCAGATAGAATAATTCCCGTAGATATTTATCTCCCGGGGTGTGCACCTAGACCAGAAACATTACAATACGCACTTATGCTTTTACAAAAGAAATTGCGAACAGAAAAGGCATCAAGAAAACTTAAACCTAAAAGGTTGGTATGATGAGAAAATTTACACAAAAGAAAAATGCACAGAAAAAACCATACTATACAGATCGTTTTTGGGTAGCTCCACAAGTCCCAAAAGAGGAAGTAAGTAGCGATGAGATTTTTGCTAAAGATTTAGAAGAGCTTAAATCTAATTTTGATATCAAAGATGCCTACATTCAGCGGGGGCAATTGGTCGTATATATAGGCGCAAATGAAAATGTTGAAGTTTTGACATTTTTAAAACACAAGTTAGAGTATAATTTTTTAAGTGAACTTAGCGCAATTGACTGGCTAGAGAAGAGTGGAGAGTTTGAGATATTTTATCAACTGCTCTCAACTAGCAAAAGAAAAAGAATTAGGATTAAGTTTTTTATAAAACAAAATAGAGAGATAAGAACAGTTTCAAACATATATAAGAGTGCTGATTGGGGTGAGAGAGAGATGTATGATATGTTTGGTGTGATTATCACCGGACACCACTACATGAAGAGAATTTTGATGCCTGAAGATTGGTACGATCATCCGCTCAAGAAGTCATATCCACTTCATGGGGATGAAGAGGCGAGTTGGTATGAGATAGATAAAATTTTTGGCAAAGAGTATAGAGATATAATTGGACCTGAAAATAGAGATAGTTCTAGGGTTGATGAAAATGATACTTATAACTTCTCTAGAATTCATCACGAGGTTCCTTTTGGTGAAAAACCTTCGTCAGAGATTGTTGAGACTGACTATCAGGAAGATGGCGGTGTATTTTTAGTTAAGAGCCTAAAAAAAGCTGATAGTGTAACCCTAAAAGAGAGACCTTAATATGCAAAAAGTCAATAGATTACAACCATTTTTTGAAAATTTAGCTTTTGAGAGAGAAGATGATACTATGATTATCAACTTTGGTCCTCAGCATCCAAGTTCACACGGGCAGTTGCGTCTTATACTTGAGCTAGATGGCGAGTTGGTTACAAAAGCTGTACCGGATATCGGTTATCTCCACCGTGGCATGGAGAAGATGGCAGAAAATATGATATATAATGAATTTCTTCCAACAACAGATAGAATGGATTATATAGCTGCTACTTCAAACAACTATGGTTTTGCTCATGCGGTAGAGAAGCTGTTGGATTTAGAGATTCCAAGACGAGCGCAAACCATCAGGATGATGTTATTAGAGTTAAATCGTATAATTTCGCACCTATTTTGGTTAGCTACTCATGCACTTGATGTTGGTGCCATGACTATCTTCTTGTATGCTTTTAGAGAAAGAGAGTATGCAATGGATTTGATGGAGGATTATTGTGGAGCAAGACTTACACACTCGGCTGTCAGAATAGGTGGAGTTCCACTTGATTTGCCCCAAAATTGGATAACAAAACTAAGTAAATTTATAGATAAGCTTCCTAGTGATATAGCTGATTATGAGGGTTTGCTTGATCAAAATAGAATTTGGAAGATGAGACTAGAGGGAGTAGGGGTTATTACGCCTGAAATGGCTCAGAGCTGGGGATGCAGCGGACCATCTCTAAGAGGTAGCGGAATCGCATGGGACATCAGAAAAGAGGAGCCTTATGAACTTTATGATGAGGTTGATTTTGATGTACCGGTCAGTACTACTTGTGATAGTTACGGAAGATATAAGCTTCACATGGAAGAGATGAGACAGAGCATAAGAATCATAAGACAAGTCATAGCTATGTACTATGAAACAGAGCCGGAAATCATGGCTCATGCACCGCAATATATATCGGCTCCAAAAGAGCAGATTATGACTCAAAATTACTCTTTGATGCAGCATTTTGTATTGGTAACTCAGGGTATGAGACCTCCTGTCGGTGAAGTATATGTTGCAACCGAATCTCCAAAAGGTGAGTTGGGATTTTATATAAATTCTCAAGGTGGGGCATATCCGTATAGATTAAAATTAAGAGCACCTAGTTTTTGGCATACAAGTCTGCTTCAAGAGTTGCTTCCCGGACACTATTTGGCTGATGTTGTAACTATCATCGGAAACCTAAATATCGTCTTTGGCGAAATAGACAGATAGGAGAAGTTATGCAAAGATATGATTTAAGACACCTAAAAGAGAACTTTTACAGCAGAATGCTTGAGATTATGAGTGAAAGAAAAGAGGGCGAAGTTAGTATATTTATGTTTGAAATTGGTGATTTTTCTCCTATTCAAAAGAGTGCTGATTTGATAAAAGAGGCTGGATATACACTGATGAATTCACTCAAATACAATGAAGTTGATTGGATGATAGTGGTTAAAAAAAGTAGTGGAGAAGAGCTTTGAGAGAGAGTTTCTTATCACTTTTAGATAGTGGGGATAAAGATACTTATACTGATACTATAAACTCTGATTTTGTATTGGTTATGGGATTTATGCCATCAAGACAAAAGAGTATATTAAAGAGGCTTAGAGAAAATAGATCTGTTGTTTACTTAAGCGCTATAGAAGATAAAAATATGACTAGTATAGCTCAAATTCAAAGTAGATATGAAGCAGGAAGCGAAGAGGGAGTCTTGGCTATTATGGCAAAAGAGTTACTGTCAAATAGCAATGTCGATACTAAAACTAAAGATTTTTTTGATAATTTGGATGACGGCTATATAAGTGCAGAGTCAAATATCGGTGAAGAGGAGCTAGAAGAGATAGATAAAATTTATAAAAAATCTACAAAGCCTATGCTGGTTTTAGGGTATGATTTTTACAATCATCCTAGAAGAAAAAATATAGCAAATATCATCAATCTCTTTATAAAGTATGGAAATTTTAAAGTTTTTGTTCAAAACAGTGAAGATATTTTAGAGAGAAATGATACAGATCAAGAATTGCAAGAAGTTGCTCAGTTAGATAGTTTTGATGGAAGTGTCGTCTATACTTGCCCCCCTTTAAACAGGGACGAGGAAGAGCTTCTGATTGGTTCACAGCAATTTGCATTAGTGGCAAAGGTTAAAGATGATGATGATATTTTCGTGATAACTGAAAATGGAGAGTATAGAAGAAAGTTTATGTTAGATAAAGAGTTGAAGGGTACCATTGCACTGCTTCCAAGTGCAAATGGCGATGAATCGTATTACTACAAGATAGCAAAAATTATTAAGCGAGAAAATTAATGAGCGATATAACAGTAACTATTGATGGAAAACAGTGTAGGGCGAACGAAGGGGAGTATATACTTAATATTGCAAGAAGAAACGGTATATTTATACCTGCTATTTGCTATTTAACAAACTGCTCACCTACGCTTGCATGTAGATTGTGTCTGGTAGAGATAGATGGCAAGAGAGCATACTCATGTAATGCAAAAGCCAAAGATGGTATGGCAGTTACGACTAAAACCGAAGAGATTGAGGTCGAAAGAAAGGCCATAATGAAGGTCTATGATACAAATCATCCTCTTGAGTGTGGAGTTTGTGATCAAAGTGGTGAGTGTGAATTGCAAAATTATACTCTACAAATGGGTGTTGACCATCAAGAGTTTTCTATAGCTGATACCAATAGACCTGCTCATAACTGGGGTTTTATACATTATGATTCATCACTCTGTATAGTTTGTGAAAGATGTGTAACGGTTTGTAAAGATATGATTGGTGAGTCTGTACTAAAAACCGTGCCTAGAGGTGGAGTTGCACTTCCAAAAGAGTGGAAAGAGGTTGCACCAAAAGATACATATGCTATGTGGAACAAATTACAAAAGTCGCTTATTGGGATTGCTAGTGGAGCAGATACACTAGAGTGTACAAATTGTGGAGAGTGTACTGCGGTTTGTCCGGTTGGAGCTTTGGTTGGAAGTGATTTTCAATATAGCTCAAATGCTTGGGAACTCCGAAAGATACCGGCATCAAATCCACACAGTAGTGATTGTTCTTTGATATACTATGATGTTAAACAGACAAATATAAAGGACCCGGTAGAGAAAATCTTCAGAGTAAGTAGTGACTACAATTATGCTCCTTTGCACGGCGGTATAAGATATGGGTATGATTTTGAAAACAAGGGAGAAGGCAAAGATAAAAAAGCTATGAAAAAAGCAGTCAAATTCTTTAAAGAGGAGGCTGATACTATAAAATTTGATAGTTTTATCACAAATGAAGAGGCATTTATACTACAAAAGCTAAAAGAGAAATATGGCTACAAACTTGTAAATGACGATGCGTATGCTTATAAAAGATTTTTAGAAAATTTTAGAAAAACAGCCGGTAAATCCTTGTATAGTGGAGATATAAAGAGCTTACAAAATAGTAATTTTGTAGTCAGTGTCGGCTCTTATGTTAAGAGTGACAATCCAAATGTAGGATATGGTATAAATAATGCATTAACCATGAATAAGGGTGCCGGACTCTATTTTCATCCGATTATAGATCCTATAGTGGATGGATACTCCAAAAATATGCTCTGTGTTAACCATGAAGTTGGAGTTGAAGAGTCTATTTTATATCTCATTTTAGATCTTTTCGCAGACAAAGAGAGATTGCCTAAAAATACGCTCAAATATCTTGAGAGTTTTCATAGCAAAGAGAAGAAAACCGTAACCGAGATTATAAAAGAGCAAGTCAAAGAGATTGTTAAAGATGAAGAGAGCAAGGAAGAGAAAGAGGTTGTTAAAACTGTTAGTAAAAAAGTAGAAAAAGAGATAGAAGTTGATAAAAATAGTCTGTACGATATGGTTGGGCTAGATGATGATTTTGATACCAAACTTAAAAAGATGCTTATGAAAAAAGATAAGTTTTTCTTAGTAGCAGGAGAGGATCTTTATAACCATAAAAGAGCAGAAAATCTAGCTAAGCTTTTAGGTTTAATTCAAAGATATACAAATTTTGAAATACTAATCATACCTTCAAAAACAAACACACTTGGAGTCTCTCTGATTTGTGATTTGGATGAAAAAGTTGGAAAAAGGGTTGCTGGGTACAATGTAAAAGCAGATTTTAACTTAAGTGCACTAGGAAAAGGCGATCTTAGCTTCCCGGCACTAAATCAACAAGAGGGTACATTTACTTCATTAAATAAAAGGGTAGTTCCAACAAATGTAGCTCTTAATTTTGATGGATATTGCCTAAATGATTTGGCAAATGAGTTGGGATTGCAGGCAGAAAATACCATAGATTATACTTTTGAGCTTGGAAGCGTAAGTGGGTATAAGAGTGAAGAGTTTGATGAATTGCCAAATGAATTTTTAAACTCAGGAGTTGAAAACAGAGGGTATCTGCTGGATGTAGAGAATTTTGAGGCAAGTGATGAAGTTGAAGAGATAGAGGAGCTAGATTTTGGTGGACAGAGTATAGTCTATCTAGCAAATCCAGTGATGCAGTTTAGTGCTTTTACAAACAGAGCTCACCAATTAAATGAGGCGGGAGCACTATATGCCTCATCTGACTATATGGAAGCAAATGGTTTTAAAGATGGTTCTATGGTTTTGATTAGTACAAAAGATGCAAAGCTTGCAGTTGCTATCAAATATGACCATCAGATAAAAGGGATGATTCCATATCTGCCGACTTTTGATGCAAAACTAGAGGTTATGCCATTTTTTGAGGATGGATATAGATATGCAAAAGTAGAGATAAAAGGTGTACAAAATGATTGAAACAGCCTTGATAATTGAAACAGTAGTTAAAGCAGTAGTTGTTCTTTCTGTAGTAGCTGCCATGGCAGGATTTGCAACATTTATAGAGAGGAAAGTACTTGCGTTTATGCAAAGGAGATTAGGACCTATGCATGTTGGTCCTTATGGATTATTGCAGTTAGCCGCAGATGGTATAAAGCTTTTTACAAAAGAGGATATCATACCGCAAAATGCTATAAAGCCTATATTTATCATAGCGCCGGTTATTGGTGCAGCTTCAGCGTTTGTGGCAGTGGCTGCGGTACCTTACTTTCCAGAGTTTACAGTTTTTGGATACACAATTCATCCTATTATTTCAGATATAAATGTAGGTTTGCTTTTCATAATGGGTGCTGCATCAGTTGGGATGTATGGACCTCTTTTGGCAGGATTGAGTAGCGCAAACAAATGGTCGCTATTGGGTGGTGCAAGAGCAGTTATACAGCTTTTGAGTTTTGAAGTTGTAAGTGGCTTGTCTATCTTGGCTCCAATCATGATGATAGGTTCTTTGTCATTGATAGATATGAATGATTATCAGATAGGCGGTGTGGCAAATTGGCTTATTTGGAAGCAACCTTTAGCATTTGTACTTTTTGCCATAGCAGGATTTGCAGAGACAAACAGAACACCTTTTGATTTGGTTGAGTTTGAAGCAGAGATTGTCTCTGGTTATGCTACTGAGTATTCTGGCATGAGATGGGGTCTGTTTTTTATCGGTGAGTATGCAAATATGATAACTATATCGGTTATGGTTAGTATCATATTTTTAGGAGGCTACAACGATATGTGGTTTATTCCCGGTGCGATTGCCATGCTTTTAAAAGTCTCTTTATGGATATTTTTATTTTTATGGGTGAGAGCAGCTTGGCCTCACATCAGACCAGATCAGTTGATGTGGTTGTGTTGGAAAGTGTTGATGCCACTTTCGTTGATAAATGTGCTGATTACCGGCATAGTCTTGGTATAGGAGTAAAATATGGAATTACGAGGATTTAAAAACAGAAATGCAACTCCTGGATATATATATTTTGAAGGTGAAAAAGAGTCTCAAAATAGTTGGGAAAGATTTAAACGATTTTCAACACGAGCGGTAAAAGGAGAACTCTTTGTAGGTCTTTGGATTGTTCTAAGAGAGATGATTAAATTTAATATCCATACAGTCCAATATCCACTTCAAAAATTGCAAATGTTTCCGAGATACAGAGCTATACATAAACTTTTGAGACTTTTTGAGAGTGGACATGAGAGATGTATAGGATGTGGACTTTGCGAAAAGATTTGCATAGCTAATTGTATAAAAATAGATACAAAAGTAGATGAAAACAGTAGAAAACTTGTTACCCAATATAGTATAAACTTTGGCAGATGTATTTTTTGTGGGTATTGTGCTGAGGTTTGTCCTGAACTTGCCATTGTGCATGGCGATGATTATGAGCATGCAAGTGAGCAGAGAGCTCATTTTGGGTTAAGAGAGGATATGCTAACTCCTATCGATGAGTTTAAGGCAAAAAAACAAAAAGAGTTTCCTGGTTTTGGTGCATTGAGTAAAGATGCTGATAAATTTGTCAAAAAAACACCATTAGCGTATTGAGGTAGATATGTTTGAAGCGATAGCATTTTATACATTTTCAGTTTTAGTAATTGGAATGTTTGGGATAGTGGTATTTAGTAAAAATGCGCTCTACGCGATGAGTGCATTAGCAGGAGGTATGATATTTATATCAGGCTTTTTCTTTTTGCTAGATGCTGATTTTTTAGGAGTTGTACAAATCGTTGTATATACAGGTGCAGTAATGGCACTTTATGCATTTGGTATGATGTTCTTTGACTCCACAAGAGATGTTAAAGAGAATATTAAATTTAAAAAAATTATCTATACTTTATCTGTATTGTCCGCAATTTTTACTATATTTATTTTGATGGCTCCAATATTTTCTACAAAAATTGAGGCTATATATCCAACTCTACAAGGGGTTGGAAATGTTCAAATGATAGGATTGATTCTCTTTACTAAGTACCTTGTGCCATTTGAAGTGGCAGCTATTATGTTATTAGCAGCTATGATAGCAGGAATTGTCTTGGTGAAAGTAAAGATGGAAGAGACTCCAACAAATATAGAAGTAGCAAGGGGTGAAAAATGATAACTCTAACACACTATTTGACTCTTACGGGTATCTTGTTTTCATTAGGTATTGTAGGGGTATTAAGGAGAAAAAATCTTTTGATGCTTTTTTTCTCAACAGAGATTCTGCTAAATGCTGTAAATATAGGGTTTGCGGCAGTATCAAAATATTATGGTGATTTAAGCGGACAAATATTTTCATTTTTTATAATCGCTATCGCAGCAAGTGAAGTTGCTGTTGGTTTAGGTCTGTTGGTACTTTGGTATAAGAGAAGTGGTACAATTGATCTTGATAGCTTACAAATGATGAAGGGTTGATGATGGAAAAGTACTTATATGTAGCACTATTTGCTCCAATTGTTGGCTCACTTTTTAGTCTGCTTTTTACAGCGAAGAAAAAAAATGTCATAACGGCGCTTGTAACTTCTGCTCTTTTACTGCTATCTTTTGTCTCTTCTTTAACTCTTATGTTTGCAGTACATGATGGCTTAAGTTTACATGTAAAGATGATGGGATGGATAAGTGCAGGCAATCTTAGCTTGCCGTTTGGTTTTATTGTGGATAATGTATCTGTTGTTATGATGGTTACGGTTACTTTAGTCTCATCAGTTGTAAATATATACTCGATGGGTTATATGATGCATGATAAAGGCTATAACAGATTTTTCACATATATATCTGCTTTCGTTTTCTCTATGCTGATACTTGTCATGAGTGATAATTTTGTCGGATTGTTTATAGGATGGGAAGGTGTTGGATTGTGTTCATATCTTCTCATTGGATTTTGGTATGAAAAAGAGAGTGCCTCATGGGCAGGAAATGAAGCTTTTATTATGAATAGGGTTGCCGACCTCGGTATGCTTATGGGTCTATTTCTGATATATTGGCAGTTTGGTACATTTAGCTATGAAGAGGTTTTTGCTCATGTCGGAAGCGTAAATGTAGGTATTGTCACTACCATTGGTTTACTTCTTTTTGTGGGCGCAATGGGAAAATCGGCTCAATTTCCATTTCATACTTGGTTGGCAGATGCCATGGAAGGTCCTACTCCGGTCTCAGCTTTGATACATGCAGCCACGATGGTAACAGCTGGAGTCTATCTTGTTATTCGAGCAAGTGATCTCTTTATGCTTATACCGGAAGTTGGGCATATAATAGCAACTCTAGGTGCTTTTGTTGCAGTTTTTGCTGCATCTATGGCACTTGTAAACAGAGACTTAAAGAGGATTATCGCATACTCCACACTCTCACAGCTAGGTTATATGTTTGTGGCCGCCGGTTTGGGTGCTTACTGGATAGCACTGTTTCACTTGATGACACATGCATTTTTCAAATCCTTACTCTTTTTGGGAGCAGGAAATGTGATGCATGCTATGGATGATGAGCTGGATATCAAGAAGATGGGTGGATTGTTTAATGCTATGCCATATACTGCTATTTTGATGGCTGTTGGTTCTGTAGCGCTTTGTGGAGTCTATCCGTTTGCAGGATTTTTTAGTAAAGATATGATTTTGGCTACAGCATTTAATGGAGGTAATTTTTATATATGGTTTGCACTCTTTATAGGAGCAGGAATGACTGCTTTTTATAGTTTTAGATTAGTTATGTTGGTATTTTTTGGCGATAAAGTCTATAAAAAATTTGGTTTTCATCCTCATGAAACATATCCATTTGTCCTTTGGGCTCTTTTACCGTTAGGAATTTTGGCTACTATAGCAGGATTTTTTGAACATCCATTTGAAGAGTTTGTGACTAAGGTATTGGATAAGTATGAGTTTAGTATGTCTCATTCAACTGAGGTTGGATTGATATTTTTAACTTCGGCATTTGTTATCTTAGTGATAGTTGCTACTATATATAAATACTCAAGAGGAGGCTTTAGTAAGCAGTTAGAGACTATGCCTCTGTACCTATTGCTTAAGAACCAATACTACATACCAAAGTTATATGAGGTGGCAATTTTCAAACCATACTATGCACTTTCAAAATTTGCATGGAAGCAGATAGATGTGCGAATTATCGACTTTAGTGTTGATTTGATAGCAAGGGTGTTATATAAGAGTGGACAACAGAGTCGAAAAATGCAGAGCGGAAACCTATCTGATATGCTTAGATGGATGATAGTTGGTACAGTTGTACTACTTGCTTTAGCAATCTTTTATAGACCGATGGTGTAGGAGTAAGTGATGGAACATATATTATCATTAATCGTATTTTTTCCGCTAGTTGCAGTATTTTTTGGTTTTGTTATAAACAAAGACAGCATTAAAACATTTGGTATTGTTGTAACTTTTGTAGAATTTATATTTTCTATTGTGCTATGGATAGGATTTGATACAAATAATGCTGGCTTTCAATTTGTTGAGTATGTATCTCTTATAAAGCAGTTTGGTGTAAGTTATTACTTAGGCGTTGATGGAATATCACTATTTTTAGTTATACTTAGTACCTTCATGACCCTTGTATCTTTGATAGGTTTAAATATAAAAAAAGATATAAAAAACTTAGTGCTTACAATACTCTTTTTAGAGATGACGCTTGTTGGTGTATTTTTGAGTCTGGACATGATACTTTTT
>Ga0256831_1002040_pt1 | contig 10602 bp, 13 predicted proteins | sample 132544metaG_FD_189087 | JGI IMG/M metagenome (GOLD analysis project Ga0256831, IMG submission 189087) | Hydrothermal vent microbial communities from Lau Basin, Pacific Ocean - 132-544 | ecosystem: Environmental > Aquatic > Marine > Hydrothermal vents | place: Pacific Ocean: Lau Basin | collected... | reverse complement strand
TAGTAATCCTGTCCTTTGCAAGCAACCTTGGAAGAAACACATCAAATGCACTTGCCCTGTAAAAAAGCGCTCCAGCGGGAACAACACAAACTGTCTTTCCGTTATGATAACCAATAGTAAAATTGTTGGCTGGCTGAATGGGGTTTCCCTCCCTTACAAATCTAACACCGCACCTCTTCAAGGCTCTCTTTGTAATGTCATCGGGGTCAACACTTGAACCACCAGTTAGAACAACAAACTCATACTTTGAAAACCTCTCAAATGCCTTTTTAATCTCCTTTAAGCTATCCCCAACAACCGTAAACTCTTCCAACGCAACCCCAAAACTTTGAAGCTTCGACCTGATGAGCGGTTCAAACCTATCCCGAACAAGCCCACTCTTAACTTCGCTCCCGGTGATAATAAGGGCAGCCTCCTTGATTTTGTACTCTTCAACCCATATAAGCGGCTCATCTGCAATGTATAGAGCCCTCTCAAGCACCGCTTTCTTCCCAACGAGAGGAATAATCCTGAAAGCTGCCACCTGATATCCTTTTCTGACGGGGAAGTTATCGTGGATTGTGGGAAAAGAGGCTATGGAGATTGAGTTGAGCTTCAAAACCCTCTTTCTATCTAACTTAAACAAACCATCAATCTTTGCTCTGAAGGTTATCTTGCCCTCTGAGGGCTTATCATCGAACTCTATATTTTTGCCAGCAAGTCTGGGTGCCAGCGCAATCGAAAAATCATCTTCGTGCACCTCATCTTCATCCAAAATGAGCTTGTATATGTAGTTCTTCCCAATACTTCTTAAAAGGGGTATATCTCTCTCTTGAATTACATGCCCCTTTTTAAAAAAAACACCCTTATAGCCCTGCTCTTTGGAAATCTTTGTAAAGTCGTGGGGGATTTTCTCTCCAACAGCCTTTTCAATGGGAATTTTGATTTTTTTCACAGTATCTGGCTTAAAAACTGCTTCAGCCTATCGGTTTTGGGGTTGTTGAAAATCTCATCGGGTGTCCCCATCTCAACAATCTTACCAGAATCCATATAGACTATCCTGTCGGCTGCCTCCCTTGCAAACCCCATCTCATGGGTCACCACAACCATGGTTATACCCTCTTTGGCAAGCTGCTTCATAATATCTAAAATACCACCTACCATCTCGGGGTCTAACGCACTTGTTGCCTCATCAAACAGCATTATCTTCGGATGCATGGCGAGTGCTCTGGCTATTGCAACACGCTGCTTCTGACCCCCCGAGAGATTTGTAGGGTACTCATCCTTTTTATCCGCTATGCCCACCTTGGTCAGAAACTCCATGGCAATCCGTTCTGCCTCTTCCTTCTTCCTCTTTCTGACAAGGATCTGCGCAAGCATAACATTCTCAAGCACCGTCAGATGGGGAAACACATTGAAGTGCTGGAACACCATACCAATATCTGCCCTGATTTTTGTCAGGTTTGTCTTGGGGTCTGTAACATCCACACCCTCAACTATGATTTTTCCTGAATCGACAGTTTCCAACTGATTAATCGTTCTCAAAAAAGTGGTCTTTCCGCTCCCCGAAGCACCTATGATTACGACAACCTCACCCTTTTTGACATCTAAAGAGACATCCCTCAACGCTTTAACACCGTTTGGGAATGTCTTGCTAACATTCTCAGCTACAATAATGTTTTCACTACTATCACTCATCTCCAGCCAATCTCCTCTCTAAATACCTATCGAACAGCGAAAGACTGTATGTAACGATAAAGTAGAGTGCTGCAACGGTAAACCAGACCTCAAAGGGGCTAAATGTGGACGCAACAACCTCTCTACCCGCCTTGGTAAGCTCCGTAAGGGATATGACGGAGAGAAGGGATGAATCCTTAATGAGCGAGATAAACTGTCCTGCAAGGGCGGGTAAAACCCTCTTAAAAGCCTGAGGAATAATTATATACCTCATAATCTGGAAATAGTTCATGCCAAGGGCAAGCGCTGCCTCTGTCTGACCCCGTGGTATGGATTGAATTCCAGCCCTTATGATTTCTGCGATGTATGCACCCTCAAAAACAGCCAGAGCAAAAGCACCAGCTATGAACCTTGTCATACTGAACAGAGTACCTATAAAGAAATAGACAATAAAAATCTGGACAAGAAGCGGTGTTCCTCTAACAAGCTCAATATAAACCGTTGATAGGTTTTTAAACAGGGGATTCTCAGAAATCCTCATCAAGCCTGTAAACAGACCGATAATCAAAGCCATTACAATGGAAACCAAAGAAACCTTGATGGTCATATAAAGACCAACAAGCAGAGGACCAGCCTTGTAGTGGGTGTTGTAGCCAAGCTCATCTCCCTCATTAACAACAGCGCCCTTTTTTAAAATGGGATGCTCAACCTTGATGTGCAGGATTTTGTTTTTCTCTGTCTTCAGTATCAGCTCACCATCTTTATAACCCTCAACAATGCCAGGTGCGGGTGCATCAATCTCATCCTCTGCCTTATATACAAGGTAGGAGGGCACAGCCCTCCAGTTCCATGAGTAGTTTATTCTCAAGCTTGCCTTGTAGATAAAAAAGCCAATGCCAATAATTACTAAAACAAAAGCTATGTTCCAGAGAAGATTGTGTTTTTTTCTTCTCATTTTTTACTGAACCTTCTTAATCCAGCCCTTTACATTAACAAACCACTTCTTGTAGAGTCTGTCGTATGTGCCGTCATGCTTAATCTGTCTCAAGAAGTTGTTTAACCAGTTCAAGAAATCCGGGTCTCCCTTGTTGATTGCCCATCCAAGCGGCTCGTATGTGAACGGTTTATCCAGGAAAATGAGCTTGCCCTTGCCCTTGGTTTCATAGAAGATTGTGTTGTAAGGCTTATCATAAACAAATGCGTCAGCCCTACCCTGAACAACCTGCATAACTGCGTTCTCTTCGTCCTGGAACTCCTCAATCTTGGCTTTGGGCATAAACTTTTTGGCTGCAAAATCTCCTGTAGTCCCAAGCATAACGGTAATTGTGAACTTGGGAGAGTTTAAGTCTTTGTAGCTTTTTACCTTTCCAGCCCACTTTTTATTTACAAGTATCGTCTGTCCAACAACAAAATAGGGGTCTGCAAAGTTAACCTTCAGGTTTCTCTTTTGAGTGATTGTCATACCACTTATAATGATGTCAAACTTGCCAGTAATAAGTGATGGAATAATGCCGTCCCAGTCTGTGTTGATGAGCTTGAGTTTAACACCCATCGCTTTTGCCATGAGCTTTGCAATGTCCACATCGAAACCGATAATCCTACCTGTCTTAGACCTCATCTCAAATGGCATATAGCCTGCGTTCAGACCTACCCTTAAAACCCCCCTCTTCTCAATCTTGTAAAGGGTTGAGTGGTGCCAAAGGTTGATGTCTGCTGCCTTAACAGTAAATGCGCCAAGCACTCCAAATGCAATCAGGAAAACCAACAGCTTAAAATACCTCTTCATACCAAACCTCCTCAAAAATTTAGTAATATTTCCCTTCATCTAACAGTTCGCTTATAACCATCTGTGTTCCACACTTGGGACATTTGGGAATTTCCTCTTTAGGCATGTAAATAATCATTGTATAACCACAATTGGGACATTTAACCTCTACAGGCTCAACTTTCTCACTCATGGCAACCCTCCCAATAATAAACAATAAACTTTCTTATTGCAAATTAAAACTAACCACCTACCTCTAAATGGTCAAAAACTTTTAACTATTTATACACAATATCGCTTGGGATTGAAAGGAAAAATAAAGGGAAGGAAAAAGGCACCGCAATGGGTGCCCTAAAGATTGTTATTCTTCAACCTTAATTGACTCTGTTGGGCAAGCCTCTGCAACCTCTTTAATCTCTTCCAAAGATGCTCCTTCAGGATTTACAACATGAGCCTTACCATCATCTCCCATCTGGAAAACCTCTGGCAACTCATCAACGCATGCCTCGCATCCAATGCAACTATCTTCAACCCATACCTTAGCCATGAGAACACCTCCTAAAAATTCTCTTCCTCAAGTTCGACCATTTCTATTAAATTTAAAAAACCATGTCAAGCAAATTCAGTCTCAACCTAAAAGCTCCTTAACCTTATCCTTAAGCTCCGTCAAATCAGGCGATTTTACAATGTAAGCATCGGCCACATAGGTATAGAAATCATCCTTGTAGTGGGAGTACGCTGTGGACATGATAACTGGCGTTTTGGGTGATTTCTCCTTAATCTTGCTCAACACCTCAAGGCCTGAAACACCAGGCATGGCAATATCTAAAATCACAAGGTCGGGTTTCTCCCTATCAAAAGCCTCAAGAGCCTCATCACCATTGGAGCACGAAACCACCTCGTATCCTTCGTCCTTAAACTCCTCTTCATACAAAACCCTTATTGCTTCCTCATCGTCAACAACCATGATCTTTTTCTTTTCCGCCATCTCTCTCCTCCACAAAATTCATTGGTAATTTTATAACACACTCAAGACCACCAGGAACATTTCTGAAGCTTATCTGCCCCTTGTGGTTCTCAATAATGCTTTTAACAATGGATAGCCCAAGCCCCGTCCCATACGATTTAGTGGTGAAAAACGGCTCTGTAATCTTTTCAAGCTTGTCCAAATCCTTTATGCCACCGCAGTTATCTCTAACCCTGATTATAAGGAAATCCTCTTTTCTTTTAACAGAAACCTCTATCTTTATCCTTTTTTCGCCACCCGCCTCTATGGAGTTCTTAAAAAGGTTCAAAAAAACCTGTTGCAACTGCTCCCTATCTGCCAGAACACACAACTCCCCCCTATCCAGAGATACGGAAAAATCAACATTCTTGGAAAAAGCAGACACCATCTCTATCGCATTATCTATAACATCGGATATGTCCACCCTTCTCAAGTCCATTGCCTCGCTGAAGCGGGAGTACCTATTAATGTCAACCACAAAGTTATAAATCCGCTCAAGCTGGGACTTAATGATTTCATAGTACTTCTTTGCCCTCTCCTCACCCTTTAAATAACCCTCAAGCTTATTAAAAAGACCAAGAATCCCAACAAGTGCATTCTTCATCTCGTGGGCAACAACCATTGCAGACTTACCCAACTGATAGATTTTATCGTCCTGGGTGGAGCAGCCCTCTTTATAGCCCGAAACCGCCCTCTCAAGGTTCTCAACAGACTTTGCAAGCATAAGCTTATCAAGAACACAACCAAACGCATTAACATAAGGCTTGATACTGCCCACATCACATGAGGGGTAAAGAAGCATAAAACCGACCACCTCGCCCCTCGATTTAAAAGGAACAAGCAGAGCTGAGCCCTTAAAACCAAAGCCATCAAACATGCTCTTAAGCTTATAGAAGGGCAAATCTTCCCTCTTTACCTCTTTTACGGTGCCATCTATAAACAGCTTCACAAAAGAGCGGATTATATCGTTGCAGGATGAGCCAAATGAGCGGGCATCCCTGTTAAACTTCGAGTTAAAAAGAAGCTGTGTGTCGAAGTTCTCAAAGTCATCCTTTACAATAACCTCTACATCCTCTTTCGTAATCCCAGCCTTTATATCAAAACACTGCTTTCTTCTGCTGTATTTAAAAAAGATCAACCTCTCAACATTGCACGCCAGAAGAAAAAATGGCAAACCCCTCAAATAAAGCGTCAAAAGGTCTTCTTGAGAGTTGACAATATCGATAAACCTCTCAAGGCTATATCTCTTGACCATAAATCTGCGTCCCTACCCCGCTTAAAGTAAATATCTCCTCAAGTAATGAGTGCTTTCTCGTTCCATTGATAATATGCACCTTTTTAACACCTGAAAGTATCGCCTCTTTAGCAGACAAAATCTTGGGTATCATCCCTCCTGTTATGGTTTCGTTGTTAATGAGGCTGTCCACATCCTCAACTTCAATCGAAGATATAAGATTACCATTTTTATCCATCACACCGCCCGTATCCGTTAAAAATATGAGCTTCTCAGCCTTCAAGCTCACCGCAATGGCAGAAGCCACACTGTCTGCATTTATGTTGTACCGTTTGCCGCTTTCATCAACACCGATGGGGGCAACAACGGGGATGTAGCCATCCTTTGAAAGATGCAAGAGAATATCTGGATTTACCTCTTCAACATCACCAACAAGACCTAAATCCATATCTTTGACAAGCTTCTTTTTAGCCTTGATAATGTGCGCATCCACGCCACTTATCCCCACAGCCTTTCCACCGCTTTTGTTTATCTGCAAAACAATCTCTTTGTTTACCTTACCAGCAAGCACCATCACCACAACTTCCATCGTGCTCTCATCGGTTATCCTCAAGCCCTGATAGAATTTGCTCTCAATATTCAACTTTTTCAAGGTCTCACCTATCTCAGGACCTCCGCCATGCACAACAATGGGGTTTATCCCAACATACTTAAGCAGAGAAACATCCTTGGAGAACACCTCCCTCAAAGTCCCGTCGAGCATGGCACTGCCGCCATACTTTATCACCATGATTTTTGAATAAAACTTCTTTATGAAGGGCAGAACCTCAACCAGACAATCGCCTTTATCATACATATTAAACTCCCTTTGCTTTTTAGATTTTAACAGATTGGCTTATGAAAATCAAAAATAGGTTATTATTTCAAAGGGCAAGACTATTTTTCTATTCTTTCGATATGTTTTTTCATTATTATCACTTGATTTATTCCCTTAAAAAAAACCAAAATCCAGCACTTTTCCCTGCTCTTTAGCGCTTTTTCAGTTTTTTAAAAAAGCAGTTCTTGACTTTCTGACATGAAAGTTATACTATCAGGTATAACAACTTATGAAAGGGGGTTTTCATGCTTGCAAAGGTGTTCAACAAAGGGCAGGTGGTGATACCAGCAAGAGTGAGAAAGAAATACAAAATAAACATAGGCGACAGCGTGAACATAATTGAGGAAGATGACGGTATAAAGATAGTCCCTTTAAACTCGGACGATGACAGCGTAGAGAGTCTTGCAGGCATTTTTAGTAAATACGCAGATGGAGAAAAAATTGATGAAGAAAGCATAGGTGAAGCTACAGAGGAATACTTCGTGGAGTCTGTCAAGGATGAGATATATTGACACAAATGTCATATTGAGATTCCTCACCGACAAAAAACCAGATGAAAAACTTATCAATTTCTTTAAGAGGGTAAAAAGCGGAAAAGAAGAGGTCAAGTGCATCGATATGGTGTTTTTCCAGACCATCTTTGTGTTAAACAGCTTCTATAAAATAGAAAAAAAGGAAATAATAAAAGCAATGAGAAAACTACTTGGCTTCAAGGGTTTAAAAATCAAGGATAAGCAAACTGTTGATAGAGCCCTTGATTTCTGGGAGAAGCACCCAGATGATATCATAGACTGCTACATAGTGGCTTGCATGGAAAAGGACGGGGAAAGTGAGATTTACAGCTTTGATAAAAAGATAGATAGGCTTGGTGTGAAGAGAATAGACCCGAGAACAACTATTGCCAACCCGTGAGGTACAAAGTTAACTTACTGTAAAAAAAAGCTCAGTTTATTTCCATCTAAATTTAGGGTTATTGGCAGAGAATTTCTGTAGGATGATTTAAAAACTTATACGGGATTATTAGCTTGAAAACAACTTTCATCAGGCGTATAATTTTAATTAAATATATACGCCAGGGGGTCAACATGAAAACAAAGCTGACTTTAAGACTTGATAAAGAGATAATAAAAAAAGCCAAGTTATACTCCAAAAAAAGAGGAGAATCAGTTTCATCGTTGGTTGAAAAGTTCTTCAACAGCTTAGATGAGAATATAGAAGAAGAATCCCTACCACCTATAACCAAAAAACTTAAAGGACTGTTAAAAGGCGCAAAGGTGTCTGAAGAAGACTACAAAAAATTCCTCGAGGAAAAGTATTTATGAAGGTTTTATTTGATACAAATGTCGTTTTAGATGTTCTAATGGATAGATTTCCTTTTTCCCGTGCGGCTTCTTTGCTGTTTTCTAAAGTTGAAAAAGGTAATATCAAAGGGTTTCTGTGTGCCACAACAATAACAACGATTCACTATCTCGTAAACAAAAGCAGAGGTAAAGAAACTGCTTTAGAAAGCATAAATCTACTTTTAAATCTATTTGAAATAGCATCTGTAAATAGAGCTGTTTTAGAAACAGCTAAAAATCTTAAATTCAAAGACTTTGAGGATGCCGTAATCTACTCCTCTGCTCTGCATTCGGTATGCAGCGCTGTTGTTACAAGAAATGTGAGAGATTTTGTATCTACAGACATACCTGTATTTCTACCTGATGAATTCGTGAAAATCTTGAACCATTCCCACCGCAACAATAAGCTATAATTTTCGAAAATTTCAGGCTAACAAGTATAGAAATGAGTGAATCTCTCCTAAAAAATAAATAGCCTCATCTAATGATGACATGCTTTGGCTTTGACTTGAAAATCCAAATCGTATATTTTAACTGATAGTATAAAAGAGAGGTTGAAAAAGAAGCATGCTTCATTCTGATATTTTTTACCTTTTTCTCATCGTGGCGATTGGCTACATAGTGGGTCACATAAAGATAAAAGGATTTTCCCTTGATATATCGGCTATTCTCATTGTGGCACTGATAGCAGGTTATTTTGGCATAACTTTACCATCAACTTTTAAATTTTTTGGACTTGCCATATTTATCTATGCCGTGGGCTTACAGTCTGGTCCCGGTTTTTTTGAATCTATAAAAGAGAACGGAATAAAATTTAACCTGATAGCGACTATTCTGCTGGTTTTAATCTTTGTTATTGTATTTGGAGTGGGACTCTATCTAAGTTTGCCGAAGGGTATAATTGAAGGAACATTCACGGGCGCAATATCATCTGCTCCAGCATTGGCAGCGGCTCTGGAGCTTAAAAACTCACCGAATATTTCTATTGCATTTGGAGTTGTCTATCCGTTTGCAATAATAGCAACTATATACTTTGTTAGATACCTTCCAAATATCATGAAAATTGACTTAGAAAAAGAGATAAAAGACTATGAAGAGAAGTTAAAACTTCTGCACCCCGACATAATCACAAAAAACTTTAAAATCACAAACGAAAACTTTAAAAACCAGAAAATCTACAAATCGCAGATAGAGAAGATGACCACAACAGTTATAGAGCGTGTTGAGTCCGACCACCCAATAGACCCAACATCAGAGGATGCTGTTTTGCACTATGGAGATATTGTAAGGGTATCTGGCACAAAAGAACAGCTTGAGAACTTAAAGATTATACTTGGGGAGGAGCTTCCCGATTCCTACACATTTCACGATGATATGAAGTCGTTCAGGCTTTTAGTAACATCCAAAGAGATAGTGGGTAAGAAGATTGGTGAGATTAAGGAGTTGAAATCCCTCCACGCCACAATAACCAAGGTAAGACGTTCGGGCATAGATATACCACCCTATCCAACACTCACGCTAATGTTAGGAGACAAGCTCTATGTGGTAGCCCCCAAAAAGTATGAGCAGAAACTCATAAAACTGATAGGAAACGACCTGTTGAAATACCCCGCTGCCGACTTCCTACCCATAGCACTGGGCATCGTGATTGGCATATTCATTGGCAGCATCCCGTTTAGTGTACCGTGGGTTGGAACTGTGAAGTTCAGTTTTGTAGGTGGAATCCTAATAACAGCCTTAATCCTCGGGCGCCTGGGAAGAACTGGTCCCATTGTCTGGCAGCTCTCACCACACTCAAACACATTGATGAAAGTGATGGGGCAGTTGATCTTTATGGCAACAATTGGCACAAATTCGGGTAGATTTCTTATGGAAGCTCTGAAACACCACGGCTGGGTCAGTGTAATCATCTCCCTATTTGCAATCTTAATCCCGCTTTACGCCGTCTCACTGGCTGCAAGAAAACTAATGAAACTGAACCTCCTTGATATAATGGGAATACTCGCTGGAGCCATGACATCTACGCCAACGCTAACCGCCATAAATGAATCCACAAAATCCGACTACCCATCCATTGGTTATGCGGCTGTCTATCCATTTGCTATGGTTTTATCGATAATCCTTGCAGAGATAGGCGTAAAGTTTTTTTAATCTTTGAGATAGAGTGAATTAATCAGGGCAACAATAGACAGAAAACTACTCAGCACAAATAGCGTGATGAAAGAAAACCTATCCACAATAAAGCCACCCAGGGTGGGCAAAAAGTAAGAGAGTGCATTGAATGTTCCCCTGATGCTAACATAGGTGGGTCTATACCTCTCGCTGGCTATCTTTAAAAGGTAGTTGGTGTAGCCAATAAATGTTCCATGCAGGTAGGCACCCATCAGAAAAAACACAAAAATAAAAAGAATTGGCTCTTTAATGAAAATACTTACAAAAGGCACAAAAAACGACACGATGTTTGTTATCACAATAACAAACTTTGCACCCTTTCTATCTGCGAAATAACCCCAGAATAGGTTTGAAACTATACTGCCCACCATCTGAGCAGATATAAAATACCCAATCTCGGATGCGGGTAGTCCAAGGGATTTAACAGCATATATCGAAAAGAACGGTAAACACATAAAAACAGAGTGGCTTAAAAATTCCGACAGAACGAGCCTCTTTAAAAATGGGTCATCTTTAAGCAAAAACAACGCTTTTCTTAAAAATTCTGAGAAA
>Ga0256831_1002039_pt1 | contig 10602 bp, 8 predicted proteins | sample 132544metaG_FD_189087 | JGI IMG/M metagenome (GOLD analysis project Ga0256831, IMG submission 189087) | Hydrothermal vent microbial communities from Lau Basin, Pacific Ocean - 132-544 | ecosystem: Environmental > Aquatic > Marine > Hydrothermal vents | place: Pacific Ocean: Lau Basin | collected... | reverse complement strand
AACTGATCGCCTTGAAAGCCGGCGGTATTCCCTTAAAAAAGATCACAAACCCGATTATCGGCGCCGGTATTGTTTTTACCCTGCTTTTTCTGTTGATGGCCCAGTTCGTTCTGCCGAAAACCATTTCGATTACCAATCATATTTGGAACAAAGAGGTCAAGGGCAGAGTTGCCCTCGGCATTTTCCGAAACGGCCGCTATTATTATCGTGGTCGGGATGGCTTTTACTCTTTTGCCAGGCCGGACAGGAAAAAAGATGATTTTCGCTTTTTCTCCTACGCCGCCTGGAACCCCAGGTATCAATTGACCACTTTGATTGCTGCAGAGCAGGCGTCCTGGCAAAACGGCGTCTGGACGCTTACCAAGGGACAGATTCAGACCCGCACCCGGGGGAATACCTTCAAAACAGAAGTCTTTAGCAAGAAAATCTTTCAATTCCAGGAAAAGCCCTCAAGTTTTTTCGTACCGAAATACCACTCCATGGAACTCTCGCTCACCGGTCTTTACCAGGAAGCGCTGCGGAAACAGGCACCAGACGAGAAAAACAAGGCCTGGACGGAATTTTATGGTCGAATCTCTTATATCCTACTGGGAGTGCCGTTGCTGCTTCTCGGATTACCGCTTCTGCTTTTTGTCTACCGAGCCTGGGGAAGGGACCTGTCGCTGGCCATTCCCGTCAGTTGCGGACTGGCGTTTGGTTGCTGGGGCGCATGGGGAACCCTGCAATCACTGGCCAAAGCCGGCTATATTCATCCCCTGCCGGCCTCTTTTTCCATTCATATCCTGATAAGCGCCGTTGGAATTATTTTTCTCCTGCGGGAAGACAGTTAATCCTCTCCAATTGCGATTATTATGACGGAAAGAGTAGGCATTGTCGGTATCCCGCCCCGTTCGGTTATTACCGATCTTCACCGGCGTCGGGTACTGATCTTTGATCTCGACGAACCACAGGTCCGGGCCTCACTGGACCTGACCGCCTCACACCTGCCCCGTGTCTACTGCGCTGTTCTGCGCACCGTGGTCCTGAATGCCATGCATCTCCATCTGGATTGCATATATATCGACGTCGGGCCGGGTAAATGCGACTGTGCACTGCATGTCTCCACCATATTGAAGAACATGCTCGACATTCCCATACATTGCACCCGCAATCAGGATATGGCGGGCTCTGGCACGCCCTTATGCAGGGCACGGATGCCTCTGCTTGCAAAAATGACAGCCATCACGGCCGGGATCCTTGTGCCGGAACCGGAAAAAGGCCCTGCCGCCTGCAAACCGACTGCGGGTTTCTGGGGCGTACCGCCACGGGACTTCAGCCTGCTGACCCTTTTTCCCGACACTACCCATGTCTACGGCTGGACCCGTTGCATGGAAAACAAAACCCCGGCCGATCTTGAGCTTGAATCATACGTCAATCCCGACGTGCCGACGGTTTTCTTTGCCCAGTCATTCTGCGCCAAGACCGCGCTGGCAAAATTTCTGGCCGATCAACACCCGCAGGGCCTCTATCTGGACTGCGACGTCACCGCCGGCTCCAGCGCCCGTGCAAAAATCGAGGCGTTTTTTGAACTCTCGCATCCCCTATTCTCTGAGATATAAAAGAAGGTTGAAAGAAAAAAATGTTGCTGGCCGATTTCGGGACATCCTACTGTAAAATCCTTGATACAGAGACAAGCCAGGGTCCGGAGATTATCGCCACCCGCGACCTTGAGGTCGGGTTCATGGCCGATCTGGCCACAGGACATAATGCGGCCCGCAGAAGTAAGCAGAGTATCAACGAGCTGACTGCCCTTGCCAGAGGCGGTGAAAAAATTATAGGTGGAAAGGATTTTGTTCTTCTTGACTGCGGCAGCCGGGACATTAAATTTGTCCGCTACAGCGAAGGGCGGGTTGTGGATATGGGTTGGAATGCGGAGTGTGGGGCCTCGATGGGATTTACCATCGAGCTGTTGGCAAAATATTACGATTTAGACTATGGCGAAATACCGGTGCCGGACACGGGATTTTCCATCACCTGCGGCGTACTGGGCATGAGTAATATCTTTGATGCGGTGGTTTCGGGACTGTCGGAAACCGAAGCCGTGGCGAAATTTGTTCGCGGCATTGCCCGCAATGCCTACCGTTTTGCCGGATCGCCGGAACGGCTCTATCTCTCAGGCGGTCTCTGCGATAATCCTCTTTTTGTCGGCAGTTTCCCCTGTAATGTCATTACCCTGGGCAGATTTGTTTTGTTGGCCGGGCTACAGGCATCCAATTGAATTCAAGTCAATATCAAAACGCTTGAAAACGCTCCATCAGTTCTTCTATAAGCTGGGCATCTTCAATAAAAACACGAGGATATGGATGCCACTTTGATTCTTCCTGATCAGACCATTCTGAAACCAATTTCATCCTATATGTCAAGGGATTAGTTTCCATCACCGTGGCTATAAATTTAGCACGTAATAAAAACGTTCCCCGTGACGTCTTAAAAGACTTTTTCTTGAATTCAGTAACGAGGTATCCGGAATTATAATCATATTCTTTCAATTCAGGGAATCTTTTTGTCACGGCATCAACTACTCGTTGCCACATTTCCATCGGAGTAATTTCAGGATTAATTATCAAGTTAATCCACTGATTTGTGGCGGGAGATTCTGAAGTAGCCCACCACATGGGACTCTTTTCAAGAACTAGACGAAATCGCCCTGACTTAAACAGATAATCATAGTTAACTATCGCCTTTTCTTCGGTAAAATACCCATCTTTTTGAGCTTTCACCACATATTTAGGCCTACGTGTTCTTTCTTTGGTATGTGTACTCGCTAAAGAAAAATCATCTTCATCATCATTAGGCATCGCTGAAGAGTAACGGGCAAATTCTGGAATAGCAATTTCATATTGGACAGGTGACGTGCCCAATTCCTTTTTTACATCTTTTCCGGTCCTTTCGTCATATTCACTGATAAGTATCTTCGCTCCTGATGGTTTGGTATCAATATCTATGACCTTCTTTTCAATTTTAGAACACCCTGACGCAATTAAAGCAAACATAAGACACAACAGGATTCTTTTCATAAGTCTCTTTTCCAAAAAACAGTTGAAATGTTCAATTAACAAAAAAAATGATTAGTCATTTTTCGTAAGTTAAATCAAAATATAATATATAAAAACTAATTAATGCTCTTCGATTTGACGTATGTCACAAAAAAACCCTCAAAATCCCCATCATCAATATACTCGATAACACTGAAAAGATCCCACCCATCCATAGCCATCTCTCCATGCAAGGTGTTCAACTTTTGCATAGCCCTCTTGAGCTCATCATCTTCAATGATTTTTGTTATTGCAGGTTGCAAGGAAATTTTTTTTGTAAAATCTTCAGGGAGAAGCTCTTCTGCCTGTACATACGAAACAACTGAGACCATAATAGACATTATGCAACAAAAATACACGATACTTCTTTTACAATAAAAGTGCATTATTTCTCTCCTTTTTCTTTTCAAAGGAACCAACAGCTATTACTCTGCAATCAATCGAAATCCTATATTATCTGCTCTGGTTTTATAGGATATGCCATTTCTTGATGAGGGCGATATTAAACGGATATTATTGCGCCATGACCCTCCGCGTATCACCCTATTGTTACAGTCGTCAAGGGTTTTAATAGGACTATTCTCCAAGACATAGCGCTGATGCCAGCAATTCGCACACCATTCCCATACATTCCCAAGCATACCACGAACTCCGAGCTGGTTTGCCACAGCCTTGTCGACAGGGACAAGTTTTTTAAACATTTCGGTACTGGAAGATTGAGATCTATTTCTTGCTACATATTCCCATTCCTCCTCCGTGGGCAAGCGAAATTTTTTCCCGGTTAGCCCGGAAAGCCATCCGGCAAATTCATCGACATCAGACCAACTCACATTCACAACCGGATAGTTCGAGGCCCTACCATGATCATAACCGACCTTTTTCCCAGAATCCTTTAGAAATCGATTATACAGCTCAACGGACACTTCTCGATCCATGATAAAAAAATCTTTTTTTATCAACACCTGATGCTTCGGCCCCTCGTTGAACCTATTGCCTCCCATTATAAATCTGCCATGCTCAACCTTAACCAATGAAAAACCATACTGCCCCTGAAGTATTTTTGAGCCAGTTTGTTCAATTCCTCCATCTTTATCATTTCCGGGTGCGTCTGTATTAGTCGAAGTCTTTAAGATTTTGGATGGCATGGAAAGAAAAACATGTTCTCCCTTTACCAATCGTATCCACTTTGTTTGTTTAATATCATTAACCGTTACCTCAACGAGATATTTGCCTGGGGATAATTCCATACCACCTGGTCTATATTTTGGCTTGATATTTAATATACGAACAACAGCATCATTCAAATCCGTCAATACAGTCAACCTGGAGCGACGCATAGTCTTCTTTTCCGATGGCAGTATTAACCATTTCTCGTCGGAACTCTTTTGACTATAATCAAAAATTTTATACCAAGGCATACGCCAGGAATTATGCATTCCTTTGTACACGAGTAACCGACACAATCCTGATAAATTAATCTTCCTATTGGTCATTTTTTTTTTATCCAGTTCTTTAATCAAGATATCAACAAAATGTGATTGTGCTGGAATAGCTTCACCTTGTTGGCCGGCTGCCACTACCAAACAGGATGAAGCAGGTAAATCGGAAGGATGCTTTTCTTGCCCGGAAAAATCCAAGACGGTTTCTGATGTCAGTGAAACCGAACTATTAATGAAAAATACCGAATCAGTTCGACTTCGCAAGGCTGTGGATATAAGTTGCCGAAAAGGAATAACCCCCTTGACTGATTCCTCCTTCCACTCTGTTGGCAAAAGAACGTCTGAAGATATCAGGCAACTTGCTTCCTCCCGGTCCTGATAGGTATGACCAAAATAAATGACCAACAAAAGAGGATGTTCACCTGTCCGGTTTCGAAAAAATTCATCTATGGCAGCGGCCACTTCCCGGCTTGTACCATTAACATACCTTTGCACATCAACCCCAAACCTTCCAAGCAACTCTACCAAAGTTTCTACTTTTTTTTCCTGATAGGACAAATTAGGCCAAGCATAGATATAATCAGACTCCTGTATAACGATGGCATGAACAGGTCTGCCCGGCATATTCATTTCTGCCGAGGAAGCAGCTAACACACCTGAAGCGCACAAAACACTCATTATTATCAGACACGTCAGCGCCTGCAGGTAAATATACAGCCTGTTGAAACAGTGAATCCTCATTCTGACGACAACTCTCTGATAAGGCGAAAACCGATGAAACTACTTTTTTGACTGCCGGGATAGCTTGACCGTGCCGAAGAACGACAGTATAGATAATCGTAATTCCAAGCCCCACCACGAACCACCCTGAGTACGTCCTTTTTCTCATTAACGGGATTCTCATTCATAGAAGTCCTGTAAAAAGAAGCATCGTATACGTCTTGAACCCACTCGCCTACGTTTCCATATAAATCAAATATTCCCCAGGGATTGGCCTGAAGTTTCCCTGGTTCATGCGGAACTAATACTTTTTTTTTCCAACAATTATCTGCATACCAAGCAAATTTCCGCAATTGATCTCGATCATCACCGAAGAAAAAACTCGTCTCGCTTCCAGCCCTTGCGGCATACTCCCATTCCGCTTCTGTCGGCAAACGATATTTGCCTCTGTCATTTGCGGGCTTATTCACATTTATCCACTCAATAAATCTTTGCACGTCGTTCCAGGAGACAAAACGAACAGGTAGATGTATTTCGCCATTATTATAGTTGTTGATCATTGTGAATATTTGATCACTTTTATGAGAGGATGCGTCCCCGCTCCGTAAAAATTTATCAAATTGTTCAACTGTGACCTCATACACTCCGAACTGAATATGCCTGGTCAGCCTGACCTTATGTCGAGGGGTTTCATCCTGCGGCACAGGATGCCTGGATCTGGTAAAAAATTTTCCCTCGGGGCAGGAAACCTGAGAAGATATTGTTTGCTTCCGATTACAGCTTCCCATAAAAAATGAACCCTGAGGAATATCAACAAATTGCATACCAACAAAATTAACATATTCTCCAGCGATTGCACTTAAGGGAGGACAGAAAAAGAGCAATACCGATATCAGAAAAAAAAGACGTAGATAAAACATAAGAAAGCAAATTAATCCTTTCTGGGGAAAAAATGAAGCGAGAAAACCGTCAAAACCAACCAAAACATCAGTTGCGCGGCAAGCACAGCTGTATCATGACAAATCAAATCCGTCCCGAAACGAAATCCTACAATATTTTTAACAAACCCGGAGACCCAAGGTAACACTTCTGCCTGTTTAGTGTCATAAATTGCGGTGAAAAGCATTTCCAAGCCCCATTTGGCAGGAAAAAGGTCTGCTATCACCTGGGTCAGCCTATTCATACCATGATAGAAATCAGGGCCGATACCACCGGAAAAAATCAACTGTGGCAACACTACGATGATTGACATAATTATGGAGAACTGACCCGGTGAGGGGTCAATGGCGCTGATAAACAGTCCCATTGCCACAGAAACCCATGCCAACACGGTCAAAATACAGACCAATATCACAAAAGAAACATGAGGCATATCCCCCATAAACACACAAAACGCGAGATAAAGACAAACCTGAAGGCTGGTCACAAAAAAACAGAAGACAAGTTTGGAGCCAAGGTAATTTATAAGTCTTTGCCCTGCCATTTGCTCACGATAGCGTATGTTCCTCTCAGAAGAAAGCTCCTGGCATGCGATAAAGGTACCGCAAAAAATTGCTGTCATGACAAACATGAGCAGAATACCGATGGGAACAGGTAGATGTGCAACGCCTTCATATTTGATGGAATAAAGGATCTCAGATGCACTTTTCTGCGGCTGGCCGATTTGAGGAGAACCTAATAAAACCTCAATCGTTTTTTGTGTAGCCCGGCCTGCACGATTAAGTGTATTTTCCAACAAACGATGTTGACCGGCGACAGTTTCCGAAGAAGGGAAATCTGTTGTCGACTGCGTTAGAGTGACGAGGGCAAGTACCACGGGAATGAGAAGATACACCATCCCCTGTTTCAGACCCGAGAACCTGATACAAAAATGTCTTGCGGTAAGAACAAACCATTGTCGGGCTGAAAAATATCGTGCCGGGTTGAGAGATATAGTACGCTGTACCTTCGGCATGGCCAAAAGATTCTGAATCCCTGTCTCCGTGGTGACATTCCCCTCACTGGTACTATCAGAATCTCCCGCCTCATTCAGTTCCTTAGCCAATACCGAAAATCTACTTGCCACCATTTCGGTACACAGAGAGGATCGAATATATTTACGGTTATAATATGCGGCAATACTTTCCTTTAATTCATTTCCTTCAAGTCCGGATTCAATCCATGGACGGGGAAGGAGGCCTTCCAGCAAATCAAATATACGAGTGGGCTTTTCAATGGGAAAATCCTTCTCCGAAAAAAAACGCAACGCTTGGTTGGGAGTTCCATAGAAAACCAAACGTCCCTGACTCATAAATATAATCTTATCGAGAATAGACAGATTGTACAAAATATGGGTCGTAATCAGAATAGTTGTCCCCCTGGAGGCCATCCGGCGAAAATGATTCATCAACCGCTCCTCAACACTTGGATCAAGGCCCGATGTCGGCTCATCCAAAAAAAGAATTGAGGGTCTGGTTATCAATTCCGCGCCAATGGAGACCCGCTTTCTTTGGCCGCCACTGAGTTGCCGGATAAGATTATCCTGGACATGAGAAAGCCCCAGTTCTTCAATAGTGGTTCTGATAATTTTTCCACGCTGCTCTACACTGGTATCGGCAGGCAATCTTTGCTTGGCAATATAGTCAAGGCTATCAAAAACACTTAATTCTGCATGGAGTATATCATCCTGCGGAACATACCCGATAATCCTGCGGAACATCTCATAACTACGATAAAGCGGTGTTTCATTAAGCAAAACACAGCCGAAACTCGGCGCCGTGTGTCCGCATAGCGATTTGAGCAAAGTCGATTTTCCGGCTCCACTTGGTCCAAGAATCCCGATAAACTCTCCAGGATCAACAGTCAGGGTAGTTTCTTTAAGGATCGTTTTTTGCCTGTTCCGGCCACATCGAACCTTTCGTTGCACACGCACACATTCCATCCTTATGGCATCACTATATTCATGTTGCGAAACAACCAGATATCCATTGCTCCTCATGTGAAAATGAAAAGCCGTCGAACCGACAACCAAGGTATCACCTGGACGAAGCGTGCTTCTTCTGATCGGTTCACCATTAAGAAAGGTGCCGTTGAGGCTGTGCAAATCTTCTATAGCCAGCTTATTGTTCTTTTGTAGAATAATCCTGGCGTGCCTACTGCTGACTGTCGGGTCCGATACAAGACAAATATCCATGGACTCGCCCCTGCCAATCAACCAACATGCCTGCTTGGCTAATTGATAAGACGCAGCCTGTTCTTTTAAGGAATGGTACTGAAAACGAAAATGTCTGAGGCTTGGGCTTCCAAGGGAGATAATATCCCCGTCCTGGAGGATGTATTTGTCTACAATACGATCATGATTAACAAAAACACCGTTGGTCGATTGTAGATCTACAAGAAGGAACTTACTCTTCAGATATAATACCCTGGCATGACGGCGGGAAATCGTTTTATCCCTCAACAGGATATCGCCGGCATCCTTATTTCGGCCTATTGTGATCCCGTCCACGGGAATGGTATATTCCCGCTTTGTCAGACTGGAATCCAAGGCAACAAGATAGGCAACAGGCTTCATGTAAAAATGCTCGCGAGACATGGTGTCATCAATTTACAAAATTGATGATGCCTGCCCTCGCATAGAACAAGAGCAGGCGTAAATTTTGTAACTATTTGTCAGACCACTGGAAAAAATACATCATCTGTAGATTATCATGGCAGTGGCGACACTGGCCGTCCGACCCGGTTATTTGACAGGTGGGGCAACTTGCTGCACCTTTATAGGTGCCACAGGCGCATAAGGATTTGTCATATACGGATTAGCATCGGGCAGGGGCGGAAAAATTTCATTCAACCGTTGCTGCATATCAAGAATTTTTGGAAAATTAGGAGGAGATATGGCCTCGAACTCTCCTGATTCATAGCGCATCTTACCGCTGCCGCTCGGATACTCAACGCCGATTTTGACAATATGCTTTTCACCGTCTACAGGAAGATATGCTCTGAACATAATAACGTAATCGCTTTGCAAAATATTCTGGATATCTTCCACTGTTCTCGTCATTTGATTATAGGCTTTGCCGATATGAAAATACTTACCAAAAGAATTTTTAGAGATAGCCTGTAAATTTTTCAGATACTTTGGTTCAATCTTTGTAAAGGCCAAAGAATAAATCGGCACTGGAATTTTAAGATTGCTGATCCTATTCATAAGGTCCTGTCGTGTGATGGCACTCCCTTCGTCCTTACCATCAGAAAATACAACGATGGAAGTTGATGCCACATACTGGGCGTCGGTCGTTGTAGTTCCACCCGCGCCCACGCCTGCGGCAAGCTTCAGGGCCGCTGCTATACCGTCATATAACCTTGTTTTCTTGCCGGAGGCGGTAATGTCGGCGATTCTCCGACCCAACGCGCCGGGATCCCTCTCAAAGTTGGAAACAAGGGTATATCCTTTAATATTATCGTCCAATGCAATCACTGCCACCTGATCCTGGAACCTTTTTGCATCGATGAACCTGGCAGCAGCACGCAATGCCGCATCAAACGGAGCCCCTTGCATGCTCTTACTGGTATCGATCACCAAGATAGACCGTATGGCCTCCTCACGACTACGAATGGACTGGATATTATATTGCCGTTTGGCCGGATCATAAACCTGGCCTTTCACCATCAAGCCTATATTGGCAATATTAAGATTAATCAGGGGATCCATATTCTGGTTGAATGTGCGTATATAAATTTGAACAAAAGGATATAAACCCGATTCAACCCGAAAAATTTTCTGACCAAATCCCTGAAGATTCGGCGCCGGGTCAAGTCCTGCCGATGCTTCCTGAACATGCCATGTACAAACAATTGCCATGAGGATTGTCAGCAGGAAAACCAATTTAACAGAAACCTTACCATCATTTTTTTTCATAATTTCTCCTTTTCACGATTACAAAAAACTGGAAATCCGACACCAATATTAGTAATGGTGTCGCAATTTCTCCCTCGTTCCTAAAAAAATATAATCACATGGATATTACAAGTATATCACCTCGATAACCAATTTCAAATTTTTTTAAAAAAAGTAGAGGGAAATAATTTATACTCACAAACTCCACCAAGGAAGGCCTTCATAAGTATCATTTTTACTTGAAGAGTATACAGACTAAGCAATGTGTCGCTTTTCTCATACATTTTAATCTTTTGTTACCTTGTGAAATATTTAAAAAAATTAAAACGAAGCATAACAAACACTATAAAAGCTCCTAAAATTATTTGAATTGATATAAAAAAAAATGCTATACACTGTATAATTTCACCTTAAATCTCATTGGAGATATTGATATGCATCAAACCTTATTTTCTTATTCAACAAATAATTTGTTCACTAAAAAGGGTTGCAG
>Ga0256831_1002038_pt1 | contig 10621 bp, 8 predicted proteins | sample 132544metaG_FD_189087 | JGI IMG/M metagenome (GOLD analysis project Ga0256831, IMG submission 189087) | Hydrothermal vent microbial communities from Lau Basin, Pacific Ocean - 132-544 | ecosystem: Environmental > Aquatic > Marine > Hydrothermal vents | place: Pacific Ocean: Lau Basin | collected... | reverse complement strand
TTAAGTGGCATAAAAAACAAAGATGCCATTGTTAATATTGAAAAAAGAATAAATCTTAATACAAATCCTGACCTTTTAAAAGGTGGTGAATATAAACTAAAAGGTGTTGTTTTAGCTGATGGACGATTAAGATGTTCGTTAGATTTAAAAAGAGATTGGATTGAGTTGCAATTGCAAAAATGGGTAGATGGTGAACTTCAGTGGGTTACATATGCATTTAAATGGAGATATTATTATCGGTTTCATAGTTATAAGAGACGTTTTGGTGCGAAATTAGCCAGAGCGACATATTTTAATTGGAAAACGAAGAAAAAAGAAATAGGTGGAAATGATAATTATAAATATGTTAATGAATATAATGCAAATCCTCCTACAGAGCGTTCAACGCACAAAACTCATATATATACTACAGTTATTTATGATGATATTATTGATGGTGTAACTCCAGGTACTCCACCAACTTGCCATAACGTTAATGTTTCCGATTTTTGGTCAGATTATATGTCTTCAACACACGGAACATTGGTTTATTCAAATTAGATAATATATTACAGAGCATTGCCTTTTTATTGGCAATGCTCTAATAACCAAAAACAATGAAAAAGGAAACAGTATTATTTTTATTATTAACCATATATACGGTAACGGTTGTTCAGGCACAGCATAAAACCGAGGTGGGATTAACCGGAGGTGCCATAGGGTTCTTTCCTGCTTATTATGAACATTTGGCATATGGTGAATTGTCGATGGATTTTGGAATGGGTTGGTCGGCAGGTGCTTTTGTAGAACAGCAATGGAAACCTCGTATCCACCAAATTATTGAATTAAATTTTTACTCGCTTAACAGTAAAGTGAAGTTTGAAAAAAGTGTACCAAATGATATAGGTTATGGATATAAAGCAATAACTATTTATTCTCAAAACGAATCTTTCCCACAAATTGCCCTTTCGGGCGGTGTAAAATTCTTTGTTAGCGACCATTTTTTTGTTTATCCCGAATTTGAATTCTCGCGAGCATTAAGCAGCAATGTAGATATGAAGAAAACTTCTTATAATTTAAAGCTGGCAGCAGGGTTTAAAATTAGCAATGTAGATGTTATGTTCGAGTATTGTCATGGTTTTACACGACAAGGTGTAGTTTATAGCGACTACCCGTTGCTTATTGGAAACCATCTATATAGATATTTACAATTTAAAATTCAGATTCCTATTTATCAATTTAAATTATAGATTATAATTCGAATGAAGGGAATAAGATATTTGGTTATATCGTTTTTATTAATACCACTTTGGGGTTGTGTTGAGGATGTAAATATACAGTTGGGCAAACAAAACAGAGAAGTTGTTTTAAACTGTATTTTAACCCCTTGTAAAGATACTGTTGTTGCCTATTTGTCGTTTTCGCGGGCAGTTACTGCAAATGCAAAGTTTGAACCAGTTACAGATGCCACAATAGAGTTTTTTGAGGATAAAATAAATGTTGGCAAACTTATGTGGGAAGATAGCAGCCAGTATGTTTTGCCTTTTACAGTGTCGCCAAACAAAAGGTACAGAATAGAAGCTACGGTTAATGGTAAAACCATTTGGGCAGAAACAACCCTGCCAAAAGCAATTGATAAAAAGTGCGAGATAGATACGCTTGGAACCCACCGTCGGAAATTTCAATTGCATCTTCAACTTCAGAAAACCAACCCGAATTATTTCTGGCTATCAGCCACCGGATATAGCGGAGCATCTGATAATCAGAAAAAAGGAATAGCCAATAGTGTCTCTTCCGATTTTGAATATGCCGATGCCTTTAACCGCACACCAACCGAGTACTATTCATACAAATTCGATTATATGTATTATTTAAGGTTTACCAACCAATTTGTAAACAAAAAAGATGTAGATATTTATTTTGCCTTTGAAACTATTGGTCGTCCGTTGGAAGTTGTTTTGCTTTCGGTCGATTGTAATCTAGATAAATATATGAAGTCGAGTATGAAAATGTCTGAATTAGAGGAAGACGCAGGAGAAGAGGGTATGTTTTTAGGTTATATGCCTATACCTGTTTATTCAAATATTAATGGTGGAACAGGTATTTTTGGTTCGTTTACCTCAGCATCAAAAGAGTTTCAAAAAATAGAAGATGAAAATGAACATTAACCTCAAATATTATTTCTTTTTTCTTCTTGTGCTACTTTTCCCATTGTTAGGATTAGCTCAAAATAAAATAACAATAAGTGGTTATATTACCGATGTGGCAAGCCGCGAACAGCTTCCCGGAGCAACTGTCTTTTTCCCAGAGAAACAGGTTGGCACAAGTTGCAACCAATACGGTTTTTATAGCATTACCATCGATAGTGGAAAAGCAACGGCAATTTGCAGATTTGTTGGTTACGAGCCTAAACAAATATTGCTGAAACTAACTCAAGATACAACTATAAACATACAATTGGCAACCAACAACAAAATTAATGAGGTTAATATTAAAGCCACTTCTGCCGAAGAATTTTTGCTTTCGCCAACAATGGGCATGCACCAATTAAGTGCCAAACAGGTAGAACAAATTCCGTTGGTGCTTGGCGAGCCCGATTTGCTTAAAGCAATTCAAATGTTGCCGGGCGTTTCTTTTTCGGCAGAGAGTTCTACAGGGTTTAGCGTTCGCGGTGGCAGCCCCGACCAAACACTAATTCAATTAGACGGTGTGCCGGTGTACAATGCAAACCATTTGTGGGGTTTTATGTCGGTTTTTAACAACGATGCTATTAGCGAAACAAAACTGTATAAAGGCAATCTACCTGCCCGTTTTGGTGGCAGATTGTCTTCCGTTCTCGATATTAGGATGAAGGAGGGAAATATGGAAAAAATATCGGGTGTTTTCTCCATAAGTCCAATTGCAAGCCGATTTACACTTGAAGTACCAATTTTAAAAAACAAAATATCGTTTATGGTTTCGACACGCAAAACATGGGCCGATGTAATTTTACTTACTGCTCAAAAATTATACGATACCGAACAAACTGTTACTTATGGTTTTTGGGATATAAATGCAAAAGTAAACTGGAAAATAAATCAGAAAAATCGCCTCTATTTGAGCTTTTATACCGGAAGCGATGCTTTTTGGGCAGAAGAGAATGTAGGAAGAGAAGCGTACGACTATTCCAAGTTTACCTACTTTTGGCAAAACCAGACAACTGTTTTACGGTGGAACCATATTTTTTCTCGTAAATTGTTTGCTAATTTCTCTGCTTATAATAGCCGTTTTGAACAAGATTACTTAAATAAATATGATAAGAAAGGAGAAAGAGAGTACAGAGGATACAACAATTTAACCGACTGGACTGTAAGAGGCGATTTCGACTGGTTTCCATTTACAAATATGAGTGCCAAGTTTGGATTTAATTTTTCCAATCAAACATTCAGCCCCGAGATAATATCTTATAAATCGCCTGAGGAATTGTTTGTATTAAACTCCGATGTTTTTACACAGAACAAAATTTCAGAACTCTATTTTGAGAGTGACATAAATATTGCCCCAAAGATAAAAGGCAATTTTGGTTTGCGCGGTGGAATGATGTCAACACCGGGTAAAAACTACTGGAGTTTACGCCCGCGAGCATCTTTGCGTTATTCAATTTCAAATTTCGTGTCGGGAAAAATATTTTATTCGAGAATGACTCAATTTTTACATCAGCTTAAAAATACAACTTTGGGTATTCCAACAGAGTTGTGGGTGTCGTCAACCAATAAGATAAAACCCGGAACATCCGACCTTTTTTCCACAGGTATTTTTTGGAAACCTACTTCAAAATACCATTTTTCGGTAGAAACTTATTACTCTTTGTTACACAATGTTGTACGATATAAACCGGGTGCATTGGGAATAAAAGAGCAGGGTGAAAGCTGGGAAAATTATGTTGTGCAGGGTAAAGGGAAAACCTACGGGATAGAGTTTATGGCAGAAAAGAAGATTGGGAAATTATCTGGGTGGATTAGTTATACGCTCTCAAAAAGTACACGCCAATTTAACGAGATAAACTTTGGCAAAACCTTTCCGTATGCCTACTCACGCCCACATCAACTGAATATAAGTTCAAACTATATTTGTGTTGAAAAAATAAAGAAAGGCAAAACAATTAGCCATTCAATCTCCACAAGTTTTGTTTTTGCTTCGGGGGCTTTTATTACATTGGCAGAACAAGAGTATAGTGGCACGCCTTTCCCAATAATGGATAAGACAACATCTGAACGGTTTGAAAAACGAAGTTTAGTAAATACTGTAAACAACTATCAAATGCCTGCTTTTCATCGGCTAAACTTATCGTATATTATAGAGCGAAAGCATAAAAACAAAACCGTTCTTTGGAACTTTTCGGTTTATAACGTTTATAACCGCCATAACCCTTGGTACTACTATAAAAGCAGTAATAAAGAGAAGCAGGTTACTATGTTTCCAATAATCCCATAGGTTTCGTTTACTTATAAATGGTAGAGTGTTTTTCTTACACCGCATTCATAGCTTCCACCGGGTCGAGGCGGGCAGCCGAGCGTGCAGGCATAAATCCTGCAACAAAACCAAAACTCCTATTTAGAAACAATATAAATTGCAAAAAAAATGAAATACAGCTTTTTGTAAAAGGTAAAAGCATATATTTGACTAACGATTTATAACCCTTGGCAACCATTAAAAAATCCAGGGAAGAAGTTCTTTATATTAATCCGTTACAGTTGTTTAGGTGACAACTTGTAACAACCAAATTTTTGAAAAGATATGGAATTATTTTTTTTAGAAATTCTTGTGTCATGTAGTCTTGTGTCTAAAAATCTAAATTTCTATCAAGTCTAATATAAATATAAACCCAAGGGCGAAAAGCAACCCAGCCCTTATAAAAAGAACCGGGTTGCAGAAACTTATTGTATAACGTGGAGAGGGAGTAAACAGCTCCCTGCTCCACACAATTTTACAAAGAAATGAAAAAATTATTAGTTTTTGCTATTGTAGCAGTGGCGTTAACCATTTTTAATGGTTGCCAGAAAAGTGATGAACAAGTCTTAATTGACGAAGTACAACCGCAAGTAGCGGTTAAACCCGATGTGTATGTTGAAAACGGGTATTTGGTGTTTAAATCACAAGAATATTTTGATAGTACATTGGCAGTCCTACAAAATACTAATGATGATGAATATAAATTGTGGGAACAATCATTAGGATTTACTTCGGCTAACACATTTCTTCTAAATGCCGAAAATTTGTATTTTGAAGCTAAAACAGAAGATATCAGGTTGGAACTTAGAGGAAAGTATTCAAAATACATTAACAAAAATGATGAATTTGAATTACCATTCTACTCAAAAGCATTGGGTAAACTTTTAAACATTGAAGGTGTTGTAAAAATAGGTACTTCGTTGTATTTTTTTACAAAAAGTACTGAATATATAGTTTTGGATGGTAATACTAAAGCATTACGTGAGTTAAAAGATACACCACGCCAAGAGAAATCAGCTACAAAGAATATAGTAGTTTTCGATCCTTATAAGAATAACCTAAAATCAGCAGAGGGACAAGAGTTTTTGGTAAGTGGATTATTATACAATTCGACAGGAAGCAGGAGACTTAATTATTCTCTGGAAAGAGTTCTCTTTACTTACGTACATAGTGTAAATCCTTATACTGGTACGGTAAATTACGCAGTTGGGTATAAATTCTTTTTGCGATTAAAGCAATATAAATATAGCCGAAGAAAGTATAGGAGTATGAGAGCCAGTTATGATGTAAAGAATCAATCAACACACTGGGAAGGCTTATTAGATGGAAGCGTTGTTGAAGAGTTTAACGGCACTGTTTCTGACCGTTATTTTGGAACAACAAGAAATTCTGTGTATGTATATTATGCCAGTCGCAGTTGGATATCTTTAAATCCCAATGTAAGCGATTTAATAGTTTACAGTTATACTTCTAAATTTAAATCGAGCGGAATTCCCACATACAAAACAATATCTTATCAAGATTAATGGTTTTTTAATAAGTATCTTATAAAATTTATAAGATACTTATTTTACGAATTATAATAAGGACATAATACGATGTTAAAACCAGTTGCCAAAAATATTTACAATATCATTGTTTTGATGTTTGCATTGCTAATTAGTTTAAAATCATTAAGTCAAACCATAATGGTAAGTGGTTTTGTAAAAGATATAGAGAGTGGAGAGGTTCTGTCGAATGCACATATTGTTGATGTTTTTTCGAACAAAGTTGTAATTACAAATGCTTATGGATATTTTAACATAGCAGTAAAAAAACCGTTTGTAAACATATCCGTGTCGTATGTGGGGTTTGTACCCAAAACAATGCATTTTAGTTCTACTTCCGATACCGTATTAGTTATAAATTTAGAAAGCAACAACAGTATTAATGAGATAGAGGTATTGGCACAACCAAAGAGTCTACACACCATAAAACATTCTCTTGGTAATGTTTTCTTTACGGGTAAAGAGTTAGAATTGATTCCCGGATTAATGGGCGAAAAAGATATTCTAAAAAGCCTTCAACTGATGCCTGGAATACAAAAAGGCCGCGATGGGACATCAGGAATATTTGTGAGAGGCGGAAGCCGTGGGCAAAACTTGATGTTGTTAGACGGTGTGCCTGTTTATAATGTGAATCACTTGTTAGGGGTATTTTCTGTTTTTACGCCTGAAGCAGTTAAGAATGTCAATGTTTACAAGGGAGGTTTCCCTGCACGTTATGCCGGCAGACTGTCGTCGGTTATTGATGTGAGATTGAAGGAGGGTAATTTATTTGACACAAAAGCCGATATAACAATTGGTACAATTGCCGCAAAGTTTTTAGTTGAAGGACCTATTCGCCAAGGTAAATCGTCGTATATTGTTTCTGCCCGCAGAACGTATGCCGACCTGTTTTTTACTCCTCTAAATTCAATGTTGGAATATAACGATATGGGTACCTCAATAAAAACATGGAGTGGCTACTACTTTTACGATCTTATTGCCAAAGCAAACTTTATTCTTTCAAAAACCAGCCGAATTTATTTAAGTGCTTACATTGGTAACGATAATTTTTATATCAAAGAAAAAGAGAGTAAACAGCGAAAAATTCCGGGAGAAAAGAGTTATTTGGAAAACGTTGATTATAAGACCGACTTTACGAATCAGTGGGGAAACATTACAACATCGTTACGGTGGAATAAAATAATAACTCAAAAGTTTTTTGCCAATACAACTTTAACCTATTCGTCTTATAAGTATAAATACGGTTTCGACTATATTTCGGATGAAGAGTCGGTTTACGACACTGTACACACTGTTTTCCGTTCATACAATTACTCTGGCATAAACAATTATGGTGCAGTTTTCGATTTCGACTACTATTTTTTACCAAACTATTCAATAAAATTTGGAGCAAAAGCACTCTTTAATTTTTATTTGCCAGGAAAACATACCGAAAAGTTCAGCTCTTCGGGCGATATTAGTACAAATAAGCAAATGTTTGCGGAAAAAATAAATACTAACGAATTTTATGTTTATATAGAAAATCAGCTTCAAATTACAGATTGGTTGTCAGTAAATATTGGGAGTAACGGATTATACTATAAAAGCTATGGATTAAACTATTTCTCAATTCAGCCACGTTTGTTGGCAAATGTTATACTTTCACGCAATTTGTCGGTAAAATTAGGGTATTCAAAAATGGTACAACCCTTACATCTGTTAGTTAATAACAGTGCAAGTTATCCGGTTGATATTTGGGTTCCTGCAATAAAGGAATTAAAGCCCTCTGTTTCGCAGCAAACAGAGTTTGGTATATACTACACTTTTAAACGTATGTGGGAATTTAGTTCAGAAATATATCTAAAAACTATGGAAGGAGTTATAAACTATCGCAACGGCGAGTCGTTTTTTAATTTAGACAATAGTTGGTACGATAAAGTTACCAGTGGAACAGGTAATGCCTATGGCTTAGAATTATTTATGAAAAAGAAAAAAGGAAAAGCAACAGGATGGATTGGTTACAACTTGTCGTGGGCATTTAGGAAATTTAATGAGCTAAACAATGGGAAAGCATTCCCGTTTAGATATGATATTAGAAATAAATTTAACATTGTTTTTGCCTATAAACTGAGAAAAAATATCGACTTGTCAATGTCGTGGGTGCTATCAACAGGTGCTCCTATAACTATCTCTGAGACTGCATATAATGGCGAAGAGATTTATAAAAAAGGCGAATTTTACGGGGCTTTGGAAGATTACTATTCAGACGATATTCCCACCAGGTCGCCAGAAAAAGCAATTTACTATTCGGGGCTTAACAACTACAGGCTACCCAACTATCATAGAATGGATGTAGGTGTTGATTTTGTGAAACAAAAAAAATATGGTGAACGCATTTGGAACATATCTATTTATAACCTCTATAATCAAAACAATCCGTTTTTTATTACCTACCGGAAAAGTTTAGATAAAGGTAGAGTTTCAGGTGGGTATAAAAATTTCTCTCTTTTTGGCATATTACCATCTGTTAGCTATCGAATAAAAATTAAATAGAATGAGAAAAGTAATTAACATATTAATTTATGTATCTCCAATGTTTATTTTATTTTTTTTGTTAAACAGTTGCCTGCGTGATTTTGATTTAGACATTCCTCTAACCGAGAAAAAAATCGCAGTAACGTGTTTTTTTTCATCTGATACTAACTGGGAAGTAGATGTATATTACACACATCATATTGATAGTGTAAAGAACTACGGAATAAGCAATGCATTGGTAACTATAAAAACAGAGGAAGGACAAATAATTAACTTGAAAAATGCCAAAGGCGGAAAGTATATTTCCGACACAAAACCTATTGAAAATAAGAGATATTTTTTAACCGTTTTGGTTAATGGGTTCGACACTGTTTTTTCCGAAAGTTATATACCATCAAAATCACAGATAGATAATTTTGTTTTCGACAATAATCCCGGACCGGTACTTCATAATAACTTTATTGATGATGTGTACAGTAAAATTAGTTTTAAAATAAGCCCCAAAGTTAGTGACCCTATTTTTGCAAGCGTGCGTATTCTCGGATTCGATCCGGAAACGGGCTTTAATATATACTGCTTTAATAATCACCTTTTTGAACTTATGGAAGCAGAAAATATTCCCCAAATTTTTATCAATAAACTAAAAGTATTGAAAGGTGAGAAATTTTACTCGTTCAATATTGATAGTTGCCTAAACTCGACACTTGTAAACGCAAGTTTTTACGATAAAAATGATATACTCAGTTTTTTAAATACTAACGCAGTTTGTGCGAAACATACATATAGGTCGCCTTCTCTGTTTAAGTTGCGAAAGTGTTTTTCGCATAAGGCAATATTTTATCAGGCACCGTACGAAAGTGCAACCCTGCTTATGCACGAAAAAGGGAGTCAAAATGCCGAGATTTATTTTACCAATTTAGATAACTTTAAAAATACGGGCGATACAGTTTCCGATGAAGAGTGGGTGTCGTATTCAGATCTTAGTATCGATTACTATAAGTATTTAAAAGATTATGTTTTACAAATATCAAATCGTGGCGATTTAAACTCGCCACCGGTAATAATTTACAGTAATATAAAAAACGGAGTTGGAATTTTTGCGGGCTACCAGCAACAATTGGTTCGTGTACGGTAAAATTTTAGGAGTTGACGATGCTGGTTGGTATTCGATTTTCCGCACGCTGGTGCGCGATTGCATCGCGTTCCATTATAAAGCTAAACCACACGATGTCCCGAAGGGATTGCTATGCGGCAATCTTGCGGTAGTGAGGAATCAAGATGTTGCTCGCAGATTTTCATTTTGACTTTAAACAACTTCACTAAAAAAAGTAGCATGCAAAATTCAATTAGTAAATGCGAATTTTTCATTTAAAACAAATGAGTGGCTGTTTAGCTACTTAAAAGTATTATCTTTGTATTTATGGAAGCAGACATTCAAAATATTAAGATAGAACTAATACAGTGGCTAACCACTTTGGATGACAAATCTTTAATCCAGAAAATTCTTGATTTGCGCAATAATCAATCAAAAGATTGGTGGAGTGATATATCTGACGCAGAAAAAATGTCATTAAAAAAAGGTATCTCCGATGCAGATTCCGGCAAACTAAATTCTCATTCAGAAGCACGTAAAGTTTATGAAGAGTGGCTATAAAATTGAGTGGACAGATAATGCGCTTGATGAATTAAAAGCTACATTTAAATATCTCGAAGAAAGCTGGACTGAAAGAGAATTAAGTCGTTTATCGAACGAACTTGAAAGGATATTAAATTTAATCTCTATTAACCCGGGTTTGTTTCCAATCTCGGAAAAGCAAAACATCAGAAGAGTGGTTATAAAAAAATTAAACTCATTGTATTACAGAGAAATGCCAGGTAGTAGAATTGAAATTCTTTCGTTTTTTGCAAACAGGCAAGATCCTGATAAAAGAAAAATCTAAGGATTATTTATATGTGGGTTTCTTACACCGCATTCATAGCTTCCACCGGGTCGAGGCGGGCAGCCGAGCGGGCCGGCATAAATCCTGCAACAAAACCAAAACTCCTATTTAGAAACAATATAAATTGCAAAAAAAAAAAATGAAAAAAAG
>Ga0256831_1002037_pt1 | contig 10621 bp, 17 predicted proteins | sample 132544metaG_FD_189087 | JGI IMG/M metagenome (GOLD analysis project Ga0256831, IMG submission 189087) | Hydrothermal vent microbial communities from Lau Basin, Pacific Ocean - 132-544 | ecosystem: Environmental > Aquatic > Marine > Hydrothermal vents | place: Pacific Ocean: Lau Basin | collected... | reverse complement strand
ATAAATATAATATATTATATGAAAAACAGGGAACTTTATACTATATTGAAATGTATACAGGGTAGCAAAAAACTACGGAGTAGGAACACCCTCTAAAAGTTCCCGTAAATTTTAGTTTAGCCGTGCAAACCCCCGAAATTTTGGCATTTTGACGCAGTCACTTTTTAAATCAAAGTTCCCTCAAAGTTCCCTGTTTTTCAAGTATTTTATGACAAATATAATGTATAAAATGATTGTGAAAGAATAGTGCCAACCCAAAAGTGACTGTTTTTCAGTTATTTTTAAAATTTCATCACATTTTTATAAAATTTCATCACAAATTACTTGACATTTATAACAAAATATATTATAATTTTACAGAAGTTAAGGTTTAAGGTTTAACTTCAAGCCTTAACGGGGTCTTTGAAAGTAAGTTGTTAAAGATTTAATTTAGCTTGACAACTCTAAGGAGCTGTGAAGCTAAATTAAATTAAATTAAAGGAGTTGAGAATGGGAAGATTGATAAGAATAAATGAAGCAGCGGAGAGAAATAAACTGTTTAAGGCTGCTTTTGAAGTTGTTTATACAATCGAAAGCCCAGAGTTTGAAGACCTTAACGCTGAGTTGAGGGATATTATGTTTACAATTAGAGTTCTTCTCACAGAAGAAGGGACTATATCTAAAAGCTGTGAGTTTGTTTTAAGACATAGCTTAGTATCCACACTTTATAGATACATAACAAAAGCGGAAAAGTTTCATTTTTACAGTGAAGCTAAAAAATTAAAAAATCTTTTAAATGAAATTTAAAAGGAGTTGAGAAATGAAACATATGATAAGATTTACAGGTTTAAACGGTGAGCCTTGTTATAAATTCAAAAAAGCCTTTAAAGCAAGGCTTGAAGAGATTAAAAATTTAGACCCTTTCATTATAGGGTCTAAACTTAGCAACGGGGTAAAATTGACCCCTGCTAAAATTTATAAATATTTATATTGCAAAGTCTTTGAAGACGATAAAATCGCTCAGGGGTTTAGAAAATATTATAAATATCTACTTCTTGAAAAAGAAGTAAGAGAATTAAATAAACATATTAATTCCCTTAGAAAGGAATTTGAAAAAGAGGCTCAGCAATACGCTGAGTCTCGCAATATTAACAACCCTCACTATAATTTAGATACAGTTCAGAAAGTAAAACTTGCTGAGCTACAAAGAGATTATTTCAGAAAAAGTGAGGAGGTTCAGGCTCTTTTAAAGGAGTTAAAAGCTGAGGGAATTATAAACCGCAACGGTTTAGCCCTCTGAGAGCCTCTCTGTTAAACAAACTCACTTGCTCGGTTATGTAGATACTTAAAAAGTGAGTTTGTTTAACAGAGAGTTTTATAGACTATAAAAAGGAGTTAAGGTGAAAAAGATTACAAATTTAAAAGAAATAGACAAATTATACAGAGCGGGTAAAATTTCCCGCTCAACCTGGTGGCGTGGAAGAAAGAGAGGCTGGATAAAGTATGAGTATCATAAACCTCATACCCAGCCTCGTAAATTTAGCTCAGCCGAGCTGGACAGAATGTATCGCTACACTTATAAAGTCGTTGCTGTTCTTTTTAACAGGTTTAAAAAAGACAGCTCGGCTGAACCTGTCCTTAGAGACATAGTTGACGATGTTTTCCTTCATATCCTTGAAAGAGGATATAAATTTGAAGAGCTAAAAAAGATTTTAGGGTGGAGGTTGTTACTTCACCTCTACCGCAAGAGACCTTTCTGGTCTCAATATTTATTTATTTATCCCTGACGGCGAAGCTCACAAAGGCTCTCGTAACAGGGAATTTTCAAGCGATTTTGATGAATTTTAAAATTTTTTATAAAATTTTTAACAAATTACTTGACAATAATCACAAAATTTGTTATAATTTTAATGTGAGTTGAGGTTGTAAGACCTCAACGAGATGATTGAAAGTCAGTTGTTAAGGATTTAGTTTAGCTTGACCGCTTTGCGGAGCTGTGAAGTTAAACTAAAATTAAAGGAGTTGAGTATGCGAAATTTACCTACATTAAAAGGGACTGAGAAACAAGTTAAATGGGCTAATAATATCAGGGAGGCGTTTATAGCTAACTCTCATTATAGAGAGTATAATCATATAGTTGAAAGCAGAAACAGAGGGCAAAAAGTCGGAGCAGCATCAGAAGTCAAACCTGTTATAGGTTTGATGGAGAGGCTGGGGATTACAAAAATCGGGGTATGTGAATATATTGAAAAAATTGAAGAAGCTCTTCAAATTGAAGACGCTTCTTGGTGGATTGAGAATAGGGATAGACTCAGAGCAGGGGTCGTTCCGGGTGTGTATTGCGAATGGTTTGATGAAGAATGAAATTAAATAAAAATTAAAAGGAGTTGAGAAATGAAAAAAGCAGTTTTTTATAAAGGGGATTTCCCCTATATAGAGTTTGACAGCGGTTGTAATTATCACCGCAACCCGCTTTTGTGGGTATCTAAATCTCTCATTGAGAGAGACGAAAACGGTGCAGAGTTTGTAGAAGTTACGGGAGCTGGTAAAAAATTAATTAAAACAGAAAAAGGAAACTTTGTCCTTAAAAAAGGGGGCAAAGAGGACAGAGTTTTCTATATCAGCACTACCTGCGGGTATAGAGGTTACGCTGACTTCACTATCTTAGAGGGAGAAGCTATAACTGAACTCCCTCTTTTAGATTGCCGCTCTCCTCGCGGTAATCTCGGGGAGAAAAAAGAAGCACTTGTTTACACTAAATCCCCTTATATCATATATAAAGAGGAGAGAAGCGGAAGGCTTTACGGGGCTGAGCCTGTCCGCTTTTGGAAGCTCTACACAAATGAACAAGGTGAGGAGGTGAGAGAGCAAATCCCTCCTTGCCTTGAAGATAGTGAGCTTTGCGACCTGCTTGACGATTAAGTCAGGTAGGTTTAACCCTCTCCACCTGCCTATTAAGGTAGGTAGGTGAAGCGGGTTAAACCTGCTAAAAAATTAAAAAAAAAATTAAAAGGAGTGAATATGAAAAAAAGAGAGTTTGTTATTAAAGTTGAGGTTAATGTAAAAGATAAAGAGCAAAGAGCTGATGTAATTATACACACATCAGCTGAGGCTGTCAAACAGGAGGAATGGAAAGAAGTTGAAGCAGGGATTATTGAAACGATTGAAAAAGAGCTCGAAAAAACAGGGAAAGGCTCGTTTAAAATAGTTACAAGAGTTGAGTTTGAAAAAAAAGAAGATAAAAAAGAAGAAGTTTTTAAATCTCTTAGCTCAATGCTGAGAGACCCTGAAACTTTAAAAAAATATTTCTCAGGGTTCACGCCTGAGGGAGTTAAAAAAGCTGAGAAAATAATACTCAGCAGTGAATATTTCACACCTGCTGAGCTGATTAAAAAAGCTCAGCAAGAATTAAAAGGCTCAGACCTTGCTAATTTTATCGCAAGAGTGCCTCTTATTGTAGAGGTAAACAAAGCAATAGGAGCAGGGGTCTCCGGCTCAGACTTCGCCGCTCGTTTTATTGCTCTTATTTTAGCTCAGCTGACACCTGAGAGTCAGACTGAGCTGGATTTGGAAAACGGGATTGATATCCTAAAAATAATCCTCACAGCAGACACACAGGCTGTGATGGATACGGTATCTACATTAATCGATTGTATAAAAGAATTTGAAAATGAGAAAAATTAAAATTCTTAAAAACGCCTTCCTTGAAAGAGGGGGGCGCTTCACTATAAAAGATGAGGCAGGTAAAACAATCGTATCATCTAAACCGCTTAGAGTTATATTAACTAAGCTACCTCATCTTAGTGACGATGAGGTAGCTCAAATCGTGCAGTTAAAGGTAGGCGAAGAGGCTGAGTTTGCTACAATTATTTAACTCAGCCTCTTTTAAGAAAATTAAGGTGTCAGACATTTTCTTTTAAGCGTAAAAGAAAAGTAACAAACAATAAAATAAAACTAAAAATAAAAGGAGTCAAAATGGCATTAATTAAAAAAGTAGAAGAAGTAACAGGGTCACCTTTTAAAAATTTTAAATTTGAGAATGTAGGTGATACTTTAACATTCCTATTTACAGAAATTGCGGACGCTACAAGTCCTGAATACGGGGAATTTGAGGTGCTTAGAGGTTTAAAATTCAACCCTGAGGTTAATAGTTTAGATGAAGCACTTGCGACAGCTGAGCTTGTGTCATTTCCTATGCAGACACAAATTGCGAATAAAATCAATTCAGGGGCTATGAGACCGGGCGAGGCTTATCAGATTAAACTAATTTATAAAAAAGGCGACACATATGAAACCGCAACAGGTAAAAAAGCAAAATGCAAGTCAAACGGCTACGAGGTGTTGCACTTAATCTTAGATGATGAGGTTAAAGAAGCGTTAAAAGCTAAATATTATGAACTTGCGGGTAAAGATACAGGACTTGTAAAAGCTCAGGTCGCTGTGAAAGATGAAGAAGCAGAACAACCGACACAATTAAAAAGAACACCGAAACTCTGATTATTTCGGTGTTTAGTTAAATAAAAAAAATCAAAAGGGCTGGGAGATGAGTATGTTAAAGGCTTTATTAATAAAACCGGGCGAGGATATTTTTGACGCTATTGAGAGACGAGGGCTTAATGAAAAAGGGCTGTATGAATTGACGCTTGAAGAATATCTTGAATTAAAAAGAGAATACCGCAAGAAACTTGCGGAGAGATTTGTAGAAAACTGGCATTTAATAGTTACTTCTACAATTTTAATACAGGAGCTGATTGAACTTGCAAAAGAGTTTATATTTTAAGGAGCTAAGATGTTTGAAATAAAAGACAAAGACATTAAACCGACTGAGTATTTATACGGCGTCTCTCCTTTACATTTTAAAGATATGACATACAAAGAGACATTACAGGCTAAAATTGAACTTGCAAAAGAGCAGGTCAAAAAATTAGCCGAACACCTTGTATGGAATATGGATTATGAAAAATGGACGGCTGTGAATACAAACATAAAAGACTGCTTAAAGGCTTTGCAGTTTAATTCTAAACTGCTTGAAGAGTATGAAAAAGCGGAAAAGACGGAAAAGGCAGAAAATGGCTGTAATGGTATATAAAGAGGAGAGATTAAACGGAGCTAATATAATATACAGCTTAGATGTTTATGATACTTATGAAGAAGCAGAAGCTGTGCTTATAGAAGAGAAAAAAAGATTACAAAAAGAAGGATGGTATTCTTTTAATGTTAAAAAGAAAAGAGGCAAAGTTGTTTATGTTGCTTTGACGGATAAAAAAAGAGGACAAAGAGGTAGTAATTTAGTTTTATTAAAACTTAAAAGAATCCCTTCATTTCCGCAGATTTATACAAAATATGCGGAAGACACAGAGCTGTTTGGGGGACTTAGATTGCAAGGCGGGAAAGCATTTAAAGGAGCTAAGCAAAGTATTGTAAAAACATTTAAAGTATCAAAAGAAGAACAGGAATACTTAAATAGCTTAATGGCTAAGCTGGGAGTAAATACTTCTGATTTAGTCAGATTTGCGCTGTGGTATATATTAACAAAAGAAAAAATAATAAAATAAAATAAAGGAGTTAAAAATGAAAAATTTAGATATTCAAACAATTTTAGATTTACCGGTTGAGAAAAAAGTGAAATTAATAAAAGCTGAGGAAGTTGCGGAATTTTACGGTATTCACAAAAACACTTTTTATGAATGGAGGTATAAAAGACCTAATGTATTCAGAGCATTACTTGACTGGTATTTAGTTTTTAATGAAGATAAAGTAAAAGATGAGGTTGAAAATTAAAAATTTAACTGCTAAAATTTTATAGATAATTAAGGAGGAGTTGAGAATGACGGAGATATTAAGCAAATTTAAAGTTGTAATTCCTGTGAAAATAAGCTGTAAAGATAATAAAAAAATACTTTTTTACCCGCCTGAGTGGCAAAAAGGCGGGGATTTTAGTGACTTTAACGGTAATGGTTATGCGGTTTTAACGGGGGAAGAAAACGGCATAACTGTTATTGATATAGACAGTGAAACTGCTTTGAATGAACTACAAAAACGCTACGATATTAATCTTTTTAATGAATGTAAATTCATTGTTAAAACAAAAAAAGGGTGGCATTTTTACTTTAAATACACGCCTGAACTTAAAACGACTACATCTTTTAGAGGAATAACAGGCGTAGATATCCGAAATGACGGAGCTAATGTAATAATAAAAGTCCCCGAAAATCTCCCTTGCGCCTCTTATAAAATTTTAAAAAACGATAGTTTTGTTGAAATTCCTAACAGGCTTTTATATTTAGAGCCTAAAAATGCAAAAGATACACATTATGCAGGAGGTATAATCCAGGCGGTTGAGCCTGTTAAGGAGCGTAAAGGATATCCGCTTAACCTTTTAGCGAAAGAATTTTTTAAAAGCGAATTTATGCAGGGACAGCTTTATTTTCTTAATGACAAAGCTAAGAGTTTTTTAAAAAGAATAACACCTTATGATTACAGGGACGGCACAAGAGGTGAGCATTATAGAGCTATTTTTGAGAAAAAAGGCTATATAGAGCCTAATGATATTTTAGAAGGTGACGGAAGTGCTTACCTCAGCAAAGTTGCAGCTATTCTGGCAGCTGATGAGACAATAGATTATAACACATATGTGAAAATTTTAAACAAACTTAATCATAGTTGGGATTATCCTATGCCACAAAGCCGTCTTGAAAATACGATAATCAAGAACGGCGAAATAAAAATAAACGGCGAAAATATATGGAAATTCAACCCTAACTGGTTGGCTGAGTTTGAAGATAAAAGTAAAATTAATTTCTTAAAAGCTGAGGGGGTTACTGTATTTTTTGAGCCTAATCTTGCAAAATATATAACATATAATGAAGAAACTAAACAGCTTTTTATACATAAAAAACAGGATTTTTCTCAGTTAATGCTTAGTTTAACAGGTGAAAAGTTTCAGGAATGGAGCGATTTGCCTGTTAAAATTATGACTTTTAATCCTGTGAGATTACAGAAAGAATATAAAGAAGCAGGGATTGAGTATTTTAATACTTTTGAATTATCCCCTCTTCTAAAACTTGCTATGAAAAAAGAATTACCGGTTAAAAAACCTGAATTCATATTAAAAATTATTGAAAATTTAATTCCTGAGGAAGAAAAGCGAGAGTTATTTTTAAATTGGCTGGGCGTTTGGTGGACTACAAGACAAAAAAGTTTAGTGAGCTGGGTGTTTATATCTCCTCAGGGAGCCGGTAAAGGAATTTTGACTGATTTGATAATTGCTAATGTTGTAGGGCAAAATTTCGCGAGTTTGGAAGTTTCGGAAGACTTGTTGGAAGATAAGTTTAATGGCTGGTTGAAAGACAAAATGTTTATAAGTTTTAACGAGATTAACACTTTAACACGCGACAGGTTTAAAAACAGGAACAAAATTAAAAGACTGATTACAGGTGACTTTTTTCAGCTAAGAATGATGAATGCGAATCCTGTCGATTATCCTAATTATGCAAATTTTATTTTTAGCTCTAATGACTCAGTTCCGCTTGATATAGAAGAGACCGACAGACGTTTTAATGTATGCCTTGCAAAAGCGCCTTTAAAAGAATTTGAATGGTTTAACAGTGTTGAAGATGTTAAAAGAATAGTTCTAGAAGAATTACCGGATTTTGTGAGATATGTAACAAGTAGACCTTTAAATGTAGACGACTATAACAAAGTCATAAATGATGAGCCTAAAAAACTGATTGTGAGGGATAATCTAACTACGCTTGATGAGTTTTTTTACAGGCTTAAAAATAATGATTTTGAAAGTTTTGAGGATGATTTAAGTGCATATCCTCAGGGTGAATTGCTTTTAAAAGAGATTAAAACCGCTCTTTTTTATAAAAAAATCGAAACTAAAACTGTTAAAGAAATTCTTGATTTAATAGCTCCTTTTATGCGGATATCTTTAACAAAAGTTACACGAGAAGCAAAGCGTAGAGGTTTCAGAAGAGTTAAAAGTAATAACAAAATTTATCTTGAATGGGATTAAAAATAGTTTAAGGAGTTGAGAAATGAATAGTAAAGATATTATGTTAAGAAAATGGCAGAAAGAATTTGTTGAGTGGGGAAAGCAAAAATGGCTTAAAGATAACAATGGGCTTTATCTTAATGCAGATGTCGGAGCTGGTAAAACTATTGCCGCACTTGCTCTTATGAAAGAGTTAAATTATAAAGATATTGCTGTAATTGCTCCGCTCTCAGCTCACGAGAGCTGGAAAAAAGACGGGGCTTTGATGGGGTTTGAGTTTAAATTAAATGAAAATCTTTTTACTTATGAGAAAGTTGCAAGAAATAATTTAGTTATTGAGTGCGACTGCTTGATTTTAGATGAAGCACACAGGATTAAAAATCCTACCGCAAAGATTACTAAACTTATTTTGAAGTATTACAAAAATCTTCCTAAACTTTTATTGTCCGGGACACCTCAGGACAAACTTTTTGAGCTTTACACACAATACAAAGCTATAAAAGAAGACATTTTTGAAGGGCTCAGCTGGTCTAAATTTATAAATAAATATTTCTTTTTAGATACATATTTTAAGCCTATACGCTTAAAAGATGAAAGATACAAAGATGAAATTTTAAATGAGATTGAACCTTATACATTTAGAGTGAGATTACAGGATATAATAGAATTAAAAGAGCTTGAAATTGTAGATGTTACGCTTGAAAAAAGTGACAAAATTAAGAAAAGATTTAAAGAGTTTAAAGAAGAGTCGCTTAACCCTGTAACTACATTTATAAAAGAATATGAAATAGGGCAGGGAATCGACCCTGATACAAAAGAAATTTTTGAAAAAACTAAAATTGAGTGGGTTTTAGATTTTATTAAAGATAACCCTAACACGATAGTGTTTAGTTATTTTAAACCTGTAATTGAATTTATAAAAAATAAATTAAAAGACAAAGCATACTATATTACAGGAGATAATAAAAAAGATTTAAAAGTTGCGATTGAAAAAGCGGATAAACCTATTTTTGCAACTTATGCTCTTAAAGAAGGAGCTAATTTACAAAAATACAACAAAGTTGTTTATATGTCTCTGCCTTTAAGTTACCGGGATTATTATCAGTCACGGGGTCGGGTTTATCGCTCAGGTCAAGATAAAAAAGTCGTTATTTATCATCTGTATCAAAATGCGATTGATTATGAGGTAGGACATATTTTAGCGGCTAAGAAAGATTTGAATGAATATGTTAAAAATCGAAATTTTAAAGGAGTTGAGAATGATTAATCAGTATATTTTGTTATATGCTATCGCTGATTTTTTAGCGAGACATTTGATAGTTTCGGAGTTATTAAAAGAAGAAAACGGAGAGTTTAAATTTATTAATACAAACAAAGCAGATAAAGCGGATAGAATGATTATAAAAGATTTAATAAGGATTACTGAGGTTTTTAGACAAAACCTAACTCCTGAGGGATTTAATAATATTAAAAATAAATATAACAAGATACACGACAATATTATGTTTAGTAAGAAAATAGTTTATTACCCTGTTTTTGTAGCCTTAGAGCTTTTATCTTTATACACAAACAAGTTTAATGAGAAAGACAGGGTTTTTAAAATACATAAAAACAGGGTAAATAAATTGCAAAACCTGATATACAAGCACGGAATTACCGAGCAGGGGGAGAAAGTTAAACTACTTGAAAAAACTACACTTGTCAGCATTGAACTTGCAAGAAAATTCTACAAAGCCTTAGGAGGTGAGATATGACAAAATTCGACAAAATAGTAATGTATATATTTGTAGGGCTGTTTATTTACAGCTTTACAATAGATGATTTTAATACACAGGTTGCTTTTGTTATGTTTATTTTAGTATTAAGTTTAATTTATGCAATAGTTGTGGGGTTTTTGAATATGATTTTAAAAATTTTTAAAGGAGGCGAAAAATGAATAAAATAGAAAATGAAATAAAAATAAAAAAAGAATTAAATAAAAGATTTAATGAAGTTGTGAAGTGGGGAGAAGATAGAAAACTGTATCAAAACAGCAACCCCTTAGCTCAGGCTTTTAAACTTGCTGAGGAGACAGGGGAGTTAATAACTGCTTTTAATAAAGACAAAGAAGCAGAGTTTAAAGACGCTGTCGGGGATTGTTTAGTTGTAGCTTTACATTTACTTAAATTTGCAAAGCGAGACGGGGTTACAAGTTTGTTTTTTGATACAAAACCTAAACCTGTCGGAGCTAAGTTTGCTGAGCTTTTTATACAGGCAGGGATTATTATTGAGAGACTTTATGATAGTGATATTACTACATTAACAGCATTTCATCTGACAGTTGAAGGTTATATTTCTGATTTATGTGAACTTGCTAAGAAGAATGACATTGACCCTGTTGAATGTCTTGATTTAGCTTTACAAGAGATTAAGAGTAGAAAAGGTTATTTCAACAATTTAGGTATTTTTGTTAAGGAGGGGGGGGGAAATGATTGAATTAAAAAATAATAAATTATACATACAAGGTAAACCTGTAAGAAATTTTAGATATATGACAAATCCTTATTTATTAATTAAATTTTTGCTTGAAAAACAAGCAGTAACAAGACAGGAATTAAGGGAGTTTTGTTATGAAAATGATATACCTTTATCTCATTTTGATGT
>Ga0256831_1002036_pt1 | contig 10622 bp, 8 predicted proteins | sample 132544metaG_FD_189087 | JGI IMG/M metagenome (GOLD analysis project Ga0256831, IMG submission 189087) | Hydrothermal vent microbial communities from Lau Basin, Pacific Ocean - 132-544 | ecosystem: Environmental > Aquatic > Marine > Hydrothermal vents | place: Pacific Ocean: Lau Basin | collected... | reverse complement strand
CCATCGAGCTGCTTGCCGATTCCCACCCCATGACATTGATCCCCACCTTTTTGGGCGCACACGCTGTTCCGCCCGCATACAAAGGCCGCACCGACGCCTACGTGGATTTGGTCGTGGAGGAGATGATCCCCGCCGCCGCAGCCTGGTGCGAGGCCAGCAGCTTCGGACAGGCGCAATCTCCCTTCTTCTGCGATGTCTTCTGCGAGGCGGGCGTTTTCGATGTGGAGCAGAGCAGGCGGGTGCTGGAAGCGGGCCGGGCGCATGGCATGACTCCCAAGCTCCACGCCGATGAATTCGAGAATCTGGGCGGGGTCACGCTGGCAGTGGAACTGGGTGCGATCTCGGTCGATCATCTCGATGTCACTCCGCCCGCGGAGATCGCCCGTCTGGCTGCTTCAGACACGGTGGGCGTGGTTATTCCCGCCGTGAATTTCAACCTGGGGAGCTGTCATTTCGCCGATGCCCGCGGACTCATCGACGCGGGCGTGGCCCTGGCTCTGGCCACCGACATCAACCCCGGCTCCGCGCCCACGCCCGCTATGCCTATGGTCATGGCCATCGCCACCCGCTACCAGAAATTGCTGCCCGCCGAGGCGCTCAACGCCAGCACCATCAACGCCGCCTACGCCATCGGCATGGGCGACCGTATCGGCTCGCTGCAAGCGGGCAAGCAGGCCGACATCCTCATCCTCGACACAGCCGACTACCGTCATCTGGCCTACGAATTCGGCAAGAACTTCGTCGAGACGGTGATCAAGGATGGCAAGATCGTGGGAGTCTGACTATCTCCCCAAAAAAAAAACGTGATGCGCGTTGCGAGCAGTATCGCTGCACCACGCATCACGTTTCAATCATCACTTTTTGTATTCTTCCAGCACCTGCGGCAGCTCTTCCTTGCGGATGAAACGCCCGTCGAAAACAGCTTCTTCGGTCTTGACCACGGCCTCGGGCGTGCCGTCGACAAAGATCAGGGGGATTTCCCAGGTCGCCGGCGCTTTTTTCATGATCATGCCGGTCATCCGTCCGTGGGCGGGGAGATAACGCAGATCGATTACGATTACATCGGGCTGCCATTCCTTCACCCGGCGGTAGGCGATGGAGCCATCCATGGCTTCGTGCTCCACTTCCCAGCCTAACGCGCGCAGCTCATCTGCGTAGGCTTCGATTTCGCTATCATCCCAGTGGACTAAGAACAGTTTAGGCATTGTAACTCCTTTATCATCAGTGAATGGGGCTGTTGTTTGCCCGGCTTTCCGGTGTGGCTACAAACCATACAAATCGCTGTATTTGTTCCGCAAATAGGACATCAGAGGTTTGTAGCTTAGGGGTTCGCCGGTGATGACCTGCACCAGGTCGTGCGCCCGGTAACGCTGGCCGTGCTGGTAGATGTGCTCCCGCAGCCAGTTCAGCAGGGGCTCGAAATCCCCGGCAGCAAAGTGCGCATCCAGATCGGGAATTTCTTTGCGGGCCTGGGCGAAGAACTGGGCGCCGTAGAGGTTGCCCAGGGCGTAAGTGGGGAAGTAGCCGATGGCGCCAAAGGACCAGTGGATGTCCTGCAAAACGCCCAGGCTGTCATCGGGCACATCCAGGCCCAGATATTCCTTGAACAGCGCGTTCCAGGCGGCGGGAATCTCCTCCACCGGCAGTCCTTCGTTGATGATGGCCTGCTCGATCTCGAAGCGCAGCATGATGTGCAGGTTGTAAGTCACCTCATCCGCTTCCACGCGAATGTAGCCGGGCTTCACCGCGTTGACCGCAAAATGGAAGTCTTCCATGCTCACATCGGCCAGGGTTTGGGGGAATAGCTGACGGGTGATGGGATAGAAGTGCTGCCAGAAGGCCCGGCTGCGCCCGACCAGATTCTCCCATGTGCGAGATTGCGATTCGTGGATGCCCAGAGAGACCGCGTCGCCCCGGGGCAGGCCAAAGAACTCGTCGGGCAGATTCTGCTCGTAGAGCGCGTGGCCCGTCTCGTGCAGGACGCTGAAGAAGGAATCGCCGAAGTTGCGGGGATCGAAGCGGGTGGTGATGCGCTGATCGCCCGGGCCGAAATTGGTGCTGAAGGGATGCGTGCTCACATCCAGCCGCGCCGACGCGTAGTCCAGTCCATAGGCCGCCGAGGCCATCTCGCCCAGGATGCGCTGGCGATCTACGGGATAATGCCGGTCTTCGACAATGCTGGCGTCAGGCTGGCGGGGAGCATTCACGATCGCTTGCAGAAAGGGAACCAGCTCCTCCCGCAAACCTGCGAAAAGCCGCTTCACGTTTTCAGTCTTCTCGCCCGGCTCGAATTCGTCCAGCAGAGCGTCGTAAGGCTTGTCGTCATAGCCGAAATAATCCGCTTTTTGTTTGGTCAGCTCGATGAGCTCGCCCAACTTGGGGGCATAAAGACTGAAATCCGATTTGGCCCGGGCTTCGGCCCAAACATGCTGGGCCAGCGAAGCTGTGCGGGAGAAAATCTCTACAAATTCGGTGGGGAGTTTGGTGGCCCGATCATACTGGTGGCGCCATTCACGCACGTTTACGGCCACATCGCCCAGGGGATCACTGACCAAGTCGCTCTTCTCGATGGCCAGCAGCAGATCATTGATTTTGGGATCGGTGCTCTTGCGATGGGCCAGGCCGGAAAGATAGGCGCTCTGTTCGGCTCGCCATTCTGCACCTTTTGGGGGCATATTCACTTCCTGGTCCCAGCCCAGCACGGCGCTGGTCGAACCGATGAGGGCGATTTCTCTGGACCGTTGGAGCAAGTCCTGATAAGCTTGTTCGGGCGTCATAATAACCTCAGAAATTGAAAGTGTTTTGGCTCTATTGGATTTCAGGGGCTGTTTTTCCACCTTCCAGAGGTGCGGAGCCCCCACAGAATCCGGCTGAGTCAGTGTTTTTTACGCACAAAAACGCGGCGCCTGTTACGATATTTGGCTTATATTGTAACATGCACCGCGCTTTTAGGTTGAAATCAGGGTCGGCATTTGAGCCGTGTCAGGTTTATGCTCCCCCCAGATAAACTTCCTTGACCTGAGGATCGTTGGCCAGTTCTTTGGCGTCGCCCGCCAGTGCGATGACGCCGGTCTCCAGCACATAGCCGCGATTTGCCACATCCAGCGCCAGCAGTGCGTTTTGCTCCACCAGCAGGATGGTCATGCCCTGTTCGTTGAGTTCGCGGATGGTGTCGAAAATCAGGTCCACCAGCACCGGGGCCAGCCCCATGGAGGGTTCATCCAGCAGCAGGATGCGGGGATTGCTCATCAGCGCCCGGCCCATGGCCAGCATCTGCTGCTCGCCGCCGCTGAGCGTGCCCGCCACTTGGCTGCGCCGCTCCTTCAAACGGGGGAAGAGCTCGAACACTCGATCCAAATCCTGTTGAATGCCACCTTTGTCCTTGCGGGTGAAGGCGCCCATCTCCAGGTTTTCCATCACGGTCAGCCGGGCGAAAACACGGCGGCCTTCGGGCACATGAATGACGCCCATTTTGACGATTTCATGGGCGGCGTGCTTGGTCAGAACCTCGTCATCCAGATACACTTTGCCCTGGCGCGGGTACAGCAGTCCGCTGATGGTTTTCAGAGTGGTGGATTTTCCGGCGCCGTTAGCGCCAATGAGGGTGACGATTTCGCCCTCATCCACCGTAATGGAGATGCCTTTGAGAGCATGGATGTTGCCGTAGTAGGTGTGGATATTGTCTAGTTTGAGAAGTGTCATCCTGTACCCCCTTACGCTGCTGCCTGCGTTTCGTGCTGAGTGGCTGCGCCGCGGCCCAGATAAGCTTCGATGACTCTGGGATTGGCGCGAACATCGGCCGGTGCGCCTTCGGCGATTTTTTCGCCATAGTCCAGCACAGTGATGATATCGGAAATGGTCATGACCACCCGCATGTCATGTTCGATGAGCAACACCGTAATGCCCAGCTCTTTGCGCAGATTATCGATGAACTCGGTCATTTCCTCGGTCTCGCTGGGATTCATGCCCGCGGTGGGCTCGTCCAGGAGGAGCAGTTTGGGCTCGCTGGCCAGCGCCCGGGCGATTTCCAGGCGACGTTGTTGCCCGTAGGGCAGATTGGTGGCCAACTCATATTCGTAGCCCTTCAATCCGACAAACGCCAGCAGCTCCATCGCCATCTCTCGGGTCTTGCGTTCCTCTTGGCGGGTGTGGGGCGTGTTCAGCACGGCGCCCAGCCAGCCTGCGCTCATGCGGGGATGATGCCCCACCATCACGTTTTCCAGCGCTGTCAGATTTTGAAACAGGCGAATGTTCTGATAGGTGCGGGAGATGCCTTTTTTGACAATAGTATCGGGCCGTAATCCTACAATCGACTCGCCGTCCAGGATGATGTCGCCCTCGGTGACCTTGTAGAAGCCGGTGATGCAGTTGAAGAAGGTGGTCTTGCCGGCGCCGTTGGGGCCAATGACGCTGTAAATCGACTTCTGCGGCACCTGGATGCTGAGGTCCTTGACCGCTGTCAGGCCGCCGAATTGTTTGGTGACATGCACCGTTTCCAGAATGAATTTCGATTTCGTCTCTGTCGTCATGATCTCCTCCTTAGATGATCTCCCGGGCGGGCGCTTCTGGCTCAATTTCGGGGGCAAATGGCTCCTTTTCGCTCAACTCCCTGGCATGGGTCTTCTCGGGCACGAAGCCTTCGGGCTTGACCAGCATCATCGCCACCAGCAGCGCGCCATAGAACAACATGCGGAAGTCGGCAAACTCGCGCAGCAGTTCGGGCAGGCCTACCAGAATCAAGGCGCCGACCACGACGCCGGGCAGGCTGCCAATGCCGCCCACGATGATCAGCGAGAGCACGTTGATGGAAACGATGAGATTGAAGCTCTGGGGGAAGATGGATCCCAGTTTGGCCGCAAAGATCGCCCCCGCCAAGCCGGCGAAAGCAGCGCCCGTGGCAAAGGCCATCAGTTTGGTGCTGACCAAATGGATGCCCATGGCTTCGGCCACATCTTCATCCTCTCGCATGGCTTTCCAGGCCCGACCGACGCGGGCGTCGCGTAGCCTCCAGGCCACATAGCCCACGAGCAGAATGCCCGCCAGCACAATGTAATACATCTGCTGCGGCCCCTTGAAGACAAAGCCGCCGATATGCGGTTTGGGAATTTGCAAAATGCCCTGAGCGCCGCCGATGAAGGGCTTCAACCAGTCGGAAAGCACCAGCACGCGGATGATCTCGCCAAAGCCCAGGGTGACGATGGCCAGATAATCGCCGCGCATCTTGAGCACCGGAATGCCCAGCAACACCCCTGCGAACATCGCCAGAAAAACCGCTATGGGCAACGCCATCCAGAAACTCCATCCCACCGTGGCCAGTTTGCCACTGGTGGTGAGCACGCCGACGGTGTAAGCGCCGATGGCGAAGAAGGCCACATACCCCAGGTCCAGCAGGCCCGCAAACCCGACCACGATATTCAGACCCAGGCCCATGATGATGTAAATGCCGACGGTGGTCAAAATCTCGCTGGGGTAGGAGCCCAGGAATTTGGGCAGCGCCAGCAGGATGATGAGTCCCAGCGCCCAGGCCGCCAGACTAACAGTCATGCGCTGCTTGGCGGGCATCTTCGCGACTTTGGCCGCGGGCCGGAATTTGCCAGAGCCGCGCCACAGACTGTAAGCCGCGCCCAAAATCAGGAAAAGAATGGCGCCGCCCCAGGACAGGCCTTTCTGGGCGTAGATAAACTTGCCGATGGGCTTGTACCAGTCCTTGCTGCCAAAGGTGATGGTCATCAGCTCTTGCATGATGCCCATGAGCAGCACGATGCTGAGTCCGACCAACAGCGCATTGCTCCATTTATGGGGCGTCAATGCAAACAGGCCGCCGAAAAGACCGACGATGGCGCTGATGATGAGATTGGCCGCAATGGCCCCCAGCATCGTCTCTTGCCCCAGATGCAAGATCTTCAGCAGATCGGGCGAGACGTTCAGGAAGACCGCCCGCATGTTGATATTCGCCCCCAAAAACAGCAGGGCCGCCACAAAAATGCCGCCCACCAGGCCTACCAGGGCGCTGGAGAGTATGGCAAAGCCGGTGGATTTGATCTGTCGGGCCTTGTCGGCTGCAAAATAGCCCAATAGAAAAACCGGCGAAAACAGGGCGATTTGCCCCAGCGTTACAGTCTCTGAAATGATGTACCGGTCATTGAATGCCTCAACCATGCCAACCAGGATGACATAGATGGCCACAATACCGGCAATGGCGCCGAATTTCAGAATTTCTGACCAGGAAAATTTAAGTTCTTTATCCATGCCATTGCCTCCTTATGCCTTCTTCTCTGAGAGCCGTTCGCCCATGATGCCGGAGGGCCGGAAGATGAGCACCAGCACCAATAGCGTGAAAGCGATGGCGTCTTTGAGTTGGTAGGGGGATGGAATGCCCAGGCCGTCCAGAATCAGGCTGGGACCCAGCGATTCGACGATGCCCAGGAAGAGACCGCCCAACATAGCTCCGGGCACGTTGCCGATGCCGCCCAGCACCGCAGCGGTAAAGGCCTTGATGCCGGGGATGAAGCCCATAAAAGCGTTCACCTGTTTGAATAGCAGCGCGTAGAGGATGCCCGCCACGCCAGCCATGGAGCCGCCCAGCGCAAAGGTGTTGACGATGACGCGATCCACATCGATGCCCATCAGCGCTGCGGCCTCTTTATCCTCGGCCACCGCTCGCATGGCCTTGCCCGCCTTCGTCTTCTGCACATACCAATAAAGGAAGATCATCATCAGTGCAGCCACGACAATCACCAACGCCTGCACGGTGAGAATGGGCCATTCCCGGCCAAACATGTTCAGTTTGCCATCCAATGCTGGAAAATCAGGATAGGTCTTGATACCTGAGCCGTAGATGCCGCGATAGGTGTATTGCAGGAAGAAAGAAGCGCCGATAGCTGTAATCAGCGGCACCAGCCGGGGCGCTCCTCGCAGCGGGCGGTAGGCGATGCGTTCCAGCACCACCGCCACCAGAACGGAAACCGTCATGGCGACAGCCATCAGAATGAGCAGCGACAGCACCCAATGGCGTTCGATGAAACCGGAATTTTCCAGGGCGATGGCCACAAAATAAGCCGTGAACACGCCGCCGGTGAATACTTCGCCATGGGCGAAATTAATCATAAACAGGATGCCGTAAACCAACGTATATCCCAATGCAATAAGTGCATAGACGCTTCCTTGCGCCAGACCAAAAATGGTGAAGTCCAGCCAGACGCTGGCGTCATATTTTCCCGATGAAAGCGTTACGTAAGACCCATAAAGCACCGCAGCCAACAGCCCAAACCCAATCAACCACATGACGATGTCTGTGGTATCGTGCCTACGCATAAATCTATGAAACATAGCACGTCCTCCATCACAAGCGAACGGGATGGGGCAGGAACTCCCGCGACCCATCCCTTTTCGGCGATTGAATCGTCAAAGACGACAAGACGTCCGGAGCGCCTCAATACGCCCCGGACGTCTGACTCTCGATGGTGTTACTTGTTCAACCATCCCTGGGTCTCAGACCAGACGGGCACGTAGTCCAGCTTGCCGTCCACATCCTGGATCTGGTTGATGACGATCTGGGGATCGGCGCAGTCGCCGTTCTCGTCACAGGTGATGGCGCCGGTGATGCCCTTCATGCCCTTGGTGGCGAACAAGGCGTCACGCAGGGCCTGGCGACCGATGTACAGGTTGCCGTCCTTGTCCTTCACCGCCACCTTGGCGATGGCGTTCAGCAGCATGTTGGTGGCGTCATAGGCGTGAGCATGGAAAGCGCTGATGGGCGGCTCGCCATACTTCTCCTGATGCACCTCCAGGAAGTGCTTGCCCAGCTCGTTCTCGAAGTTCAGGTTCGGGCCCGAAATGTACATGCCCTTGGCCGCGTCGCCCGCAGCTTCGATGAAGTCAGGCGAGATCATGCCGTCGGAGCCAGCCAGGGTCGTATCCTCCAGGCCGTTCACCTCTTTCGCCTGGCGGGTGATGAACGCGCCTTCGGCGATGAAGATGGGGTAGTACAGGAACTCGGGCTTGTTGGTGGCGATGCTGGTCAGCACCGGGCGCATGTCGGTGTCGCCCACGTTCACAGCTTCCTGAGCCACGATGTTGCCGCCCATCTCGCTGAACACGTCGGCGAAGACCTGCTGCAACTGCTCGGCGTAGGGGCTGCCGTCATGGATGGTGGCGGCGCTCTTCTTGCCCAGCTCTTTGAACGCGAAGGTGGCCATGGCCTTGCCCTGCACCTTGTCGTTGTGCGCGGTGCGCAGGTAGCCAGGCTGATGGGTGGCGGGGTCGGTCAGGCTGGGAGCGGTGTTGGACGGGGAGATGAGCACCATGCCCGCATCGCTGAGGATGGCGGCCGCAGGCTCACCCGCACTGGAGCAGTTGGTGCCGATGACGCCCAGCAGGGTGCTATCGGAAGCCAGCTTGGTGGCCGCAGTCTGACCGCCCTCGGCGGAGCACTGGGAGTCCTCGCCGATGAGCTCGATGGGATGGCCCAACAGCTTGCCGCCCGCATCGTCGATGGCGATCTCGATGCCGCGACGGGAGTCAACGCCCAACGACTCGTTGGGGCCGCTGACCACCAGTGCGTAGCCGATGCGAACAGGATCGTTCGGGCCAATGGTGACGCATCCCAGAGGATCGTCACAGGACATATCCTCGGAGACTTCCTTGGTCGGCTGCTCTTTGGGAGCCTCGGTGGCTTTGGGCTGCGCGGCAGGCGCTTCGGTGGCCTTGGGGGCCTCCGTGGCTTTGCCGCCGCCACAGGCAGCAAGGGCCAGCGCTGCAACCAGCACCAGCAGGGCGATGAAAATCCATTTCTTTTTCATACGATCTTCTTCTCCTTTTGAGTGAGATGAGGGAAAATGGACGAATTGTCAAAATACCGGCAATCGCCAGGCAGGGACGCTAACCGGTAATCTTACAAGTATAACGCGATAAGCGATTTTGTCAAACACAGCGCTGCACCAGATAAAGGTTCTTCTGCTAATGCTTTCTTTTCTTTTCAAACCTTCACATCCAGGTATTTTTTTGATGATGTCTCCCGAATTTTCTTTATATTTATCCGTGTTTTCTTTTGAATTTGTTGATAGATTTACCGAAATAGCAGGCATCGTATGCTGAGGACGCCAAATGTGTTAGATTGTTCGAGTCTGTAAAACGCTGTACAGGCTCAGGTCGCGGTCACGCCCGTCCGCTACAAATTGCTCTGCTATGGTCAAATTCGCCGATTCCGCCAGCATTTTTATTTCGGTTTCATCTATTTGATGCGCGTAGCGCATGCCCTCGCCATCCTTTTTCCAGTCCAACAAAAAGTCACCGGGCTCTACGTCATCCTGGCTCAGGCCGGCGGCAGCCCAGGGCAGCAGCTTGCGTCGCATCCGCGGATTCTGCATGAAGCGCCAGTTGGAGAGGATGAGAACGCCGCCCGGTTTCAGACATCCGCTGGCGGCCCGAATGAAGCGCTTCCGCTGCTCGAAGCCGGGAATATGGTGCAGCACTGCCAGCGCAGTCACCACGTCGAAATAGTGAGATTCCCGATGCCATTCGGATGTGCTCAGATCAACCTGAAAAAATTCGGTTGAGATATGTTTCAGGTTCTCGGTTTGTTTTTGGGCAATGGCGAGCAACATGGCGCTTCCTTCCAACCCCACATAGCGCACCTGTTCCAGGCGTCCCTCCAGATACAACGCCAGACGCCCATTGCCACAGCCCAGATCCAGCACCGCCCCCCGCTTGGGGAAATAGTGTATAATACGATCCCAGCCTGGTTGAGCGCCGAATCTCGTCCCCGAAAAGGACGCGCCGAACTGTTCATAGAACTCGTGGTTGATTGCCAGCAGGCGCTGTCGGACCGATTCTCTCATTTCTCTATTCTAATGCCCACCATCTCCCTCTCCAAATGGTCTGATGCTGAAGGCCGCACCCGCGAAATTCCCACCGATGTGGCGGACCTGACGCAGGTGCTGGCGCAGATTCGCGCGGTCGAAAAGTGGAGCAACAAGGCTTATCTGGCCATTGTCAATAGCCACGCCCGCAAAACCGGGCGACTTTTCTCCAAGACCGAGCTGATGGATGGCTATCGCAAGTTGACGGCGCTGGGGATTATCGAGCCGGATCGGGAGTTGGCGCAACGATTGCAGCGTAAGCCGATGCGCACGCACTCGGGCGTGGCTCCGGTTACGGTGCTGACAAAGCCTTATGATTGCCCGGGGGATTGTCTTTTCTGCCCCACCTTTGTACGCCTGCCCAAAAGCTATCTGCCCGATGAGCCCGGGGCCATGCGCGCTTTGCAGAATGATTTCGATCCCTGGCGGCAGGTTGTCTCCCGGCTGCGCAGTTTTGAGGCCACGGGTCATACCGCCAACAAGGTGGAGCTGCTGATTCTGGGCGGCACCTGGTCTGCGTATCCCAAGCGATATCGCGAATGGTTTGTGCAGCGCTGTCTGGATGCCATGAACGGCGCGGATTCTGAGACCCTGGTCGAGGCCCAGCGCCGGAACGAGGATGCGGCCTATCGCAACGTGGGCCTGGTCATCGAAACCCGGCCCGACGCCATCACCCGCCGCGAGATTTTGCATCTGCGCAAATTGGGCGTGACCAAGGTGCAGATGGGCATCCAGAGCATGGATGACCGCATTCTGGCTATG
>Ga0256831_1002035_pt1 | contig 10622 bp, 11 predicted proteins | sample 132544metaG_FD_189087 | JGI IMG/M metagenome (GOLD analysis project Ga0256831, IMG submission 189087) | Hydrothermal vent microbial communities from Lau Basin, Pacific Ocean - 132-544 | ecosystem: Environmental > Aquatic > Marine > Hydrothermal vents | place: Pacific Ocean: Lau Basin | collected... | reverse complement strand
TGCCCGTTTTGGTCAGACCGGCCCAAAGGTCGGCAGTTTTGATGCCGGTCTGGGTGCCGGTATTATGGCCCGCACCATTGGCCTGAAAAAAGCCAAGGAGATCTGGTTCCTGTGTCGTCAATATGATGCTCAGCAAGCACTGGATATGGGACTGGTCAATACCGTAGTACCACTTAAAGAACTGGAACAGGAAACCATTAGCTGGTGCCGTGAAATGCTGCAGCATTCCCCTACCGCCCTGCGGGTACTTAAATCTGCATTTAATGCCGATACGGACGGTCTGGCCGGCATTCAGGAACTGGCAGGCAATACCACGGCGCTGTTTTATATGACTGAAGAAGGTCAGGAAGGACGTAATGCCTTTGTGGAAAAACGCCCGCCTGATTTCAGCCGTTTTAAACGCCGTCCCTGATCCATACCATGCCCGGTAAACTGACCATATGGTGGCTGGCCATACGCCCCAAAACCCTGTCCATTTCTGTAACACCGGTATTACTGGGTTCAGCGCTGGCCTGGCATGATCAACAACAGTTTTCCATAAGCATTTTTTTACTGACCTTACTGTCTGCTTTATGTATTCAGATTGGCACCAACCTTTATAATGATGCCGCCGATTTTGAAAAAGGCGCAGATACCCATCAGCGTCTTGGCCCCAGACGTGCTGCACAACAAGGCTGGCTAAGTGCCGGCCAGATTAAGTTCGGTGCACTGCTGAGTTTTATAATAGCCTTTACCAGCGGCATCTACCTTGCCTGGATTGGCGGCTGGCCGATTATTCTGCTGGGCTTAATTTCCATACTCTGCGGTTATGCCTATACGGCCGGTCCAAAGCCCATTGCCTATTCGCCTTTTGGCGAATTATTTGTACTGATTTTTTTTGGCCTGGCCGGAGTCGGCGGCAGCTACTATTTACAGACCCTTGATATTAACCTGCCTGGCATTTTAATGGGCAGTACCATTGGCAGTATGGCTGCGGCTATTTTACTGGTTAATAATTACCGTGATCTGGAAGGTGATGAACTGGTCAATAAACTGACCCTGGTACATTACATTGGCAGACCAGCCGCCAGAATAATTTATGCTTCCATGCTGATTTACCCTTATCTGTTACTGCTGGCTTTAATCAGCATTTATTCCTTCCTGATATTACTGCCGTTTTTAAGCCTGCCCCTGGTCTACAGGATTATTCGTCAGTTTTACAGTATGGATATTTCTCCACAATTAAACCGGATACTGGCACAGACAGCACAATTACAGCTTATCTATACCTTATTACTACTGCCTGCCTTCATCTTTAAATAACTAATGTTCAGTCAATCATTACAATCCTTACTGGACAGCTGCAAAACAGGCTTTGAACTGACTCACTATCAGTTAGAACCCTATAAAATAAAGCTAACGCAGCCATGGAAAACAGCCTCACACAGCATCCATTATCGTCAGGGTTTAATACTGAAGCTAAGTACAGCACAGGGACCTGTTGCCTATGGAGATTGCGCCCCTCTGGCTACTATGGGAACTGAAAGCATATCCGAAGCTCAGCTACAACTAACAAAAACGCTTGACACCCTTAAAGACATACCAATAGACAAAAGCTGGCTGGATAAACTGGCACACTACCCCGCCAGCCACTTTGCACTGGAAACAGCCATATTATCCCTGATCAGCCAACACAGAAAACAAAACCTGGCACAATTATTAAATTCTGATGCCAGTAGAAACATTCTGGTCAATGCCATGCTGGGTGATATAAACAAGCAGAACTCGAAAAATATAACTCATATTGAAAAACAGGGCTTTCAATGCCTTAAATTTAAACTAGGTATACAACCGCTTGAAAAGGAAGTTCTGCAATTAAAAATCTTATTAACCCGGCTTAAACCAGAGACCAGAATCCGGCTTGACTGCAATAAAAGCTGGACTCTTTCACAGAGCCAGTGGTTCCTGAATTTTATTAATAGTGAATTAAAACCTTATATACAACAAATTGATAGTATAGAAGAACCTCTAAGAGAATTTAACATCCTGAACTACCGTTTATTACAGGAACAGACATCAATAAGCCTGGCTCTGGATGAATCACTTAGCAAGTTTACTGATTTAAAACAATTACCAGTACGACGTATTGTCTTGAAGCCCACTATCAGGGGTGGCATTATAAAAAGCTGGCAGATTGCACAGATTGCACAGTCGCATGGAATAGAAGTGGTTATTACCTCTGCCATTGAAACGGCTTACGGACTCTGGCCGATCAGCTATTTAGCTGCTGCGCTTAATAATGGACAGCATCACGGACTGGCCACAGCACACTGGCTGGAAGATACTTTAATTAAAGCACCGGAAATAAAACATGGCCGCATTACTTTTTGAAACTAAACTATGTACCCGCATGCATGATATTGATGCTGCCGGCGTAGTATTTTATGCCCGTTACTTTTATTTTGCGCATAATGCATATGAAGACTGGCTGGACAGTCGACCGTATACTATTTCCAGAATACTGGATTCAGGCCGTATTCTGCCGATTGTTCATACTGAAGCGGATTTTAAAGCGCCCATTGCTTTAAATGAAAATATTGTTATTAAACTGTTCTTAACTGAAAAAAGAGAACACTCTTTTGCACTGGAATATCAATTTTATAATACTCAGGATGAATTAAAAGCAGTTATACAGACTGTACATGTTTGCCTGGATGCAAATAGCAGAAAAAAAATCTCTTTACCTTCTGAACTATTTACTTCGTACTAATGAGCTACTACTTATAGGGAGGAATATGAGATTACAGGCAGGAGGGACTGAGTTTTTCCTTACAGCGAAGAATGGCATTATTGTAATAACCGGCCAGTTTTTTTTCATAGGCACAGTCACCATTATAACCAATCTGGCGCAGCCGCATTTGCAGGTAGTGTAATTCTTCCTGCAGATTACGTCGATCTTGCTCACTTAAATGAGCCATACTTTTATGATAGGTTTTATGATATTGATACTTCATTGTCATGACTTATTGTTATTAATAGAAACAGTATTATAGTCAATGAATATGACAGAAAAATGACAACAGGATGGATTATAATAGCATTTTATAAGAGTTCCAATCTGGTAATCAGATGGCCCTGAACTACTGTATCTGAACATAATCAATACTGTTTTTTCTTACTATTTCAAATGACTCCTCAGTATCAAAAAGATAGGGAATGATTTGGATTGGAATCAATTATTGTCTGAACGCGCCGACGGTCAATTTTACCCAGTTCAGTTCTGGGAATACCAGATACTGGAATAAAAAAACGGGGGCGACAGGCTGAGCGGGTATGTTCTTTAAGCCATATTTTAAAGCTGACCAGTTGCTTCTCTGTCAGTGATTCTGCTACCAGTGCAACAATAGTCTGTCCCCAGATCTCATGATGCATACTGCCTACCGCAATATCACTGATCACCGGAGCCTGAAGGAGCATGGCTTCAATGGCCTCCGGCGCCAGATTTTCACCACCGGAAATAATCATATAATCATTGCGCCCGATAATAGTCAGTTGCCCCTGATCTATGATCACCTTATCTGAAGTTTTAAACCAGCCATTGTCAAAACAGGAAGAATCCTCATGAGGCTTTTTGTAAGCAGAAGAGTCTATATGGGCTGATGGCTCTTTATACAAATAATGACTGAACACCATATCACCTTTAATATAAAGGGTTTTGTCATCATCAGTGCACAATTTAAATCCCTTGAGCGGCAAAAGCTGATCCACCTTTTTACCCAGGGCAATAGTGGATGTGGCTTCGGTCATACCATAGCTGATAAGCAGCGGCCAGCCATGCGCCATAGCCCGCTGGTATAGAGAAGCGGAGAGCCGGTCACCACCCACTATAACATAGCCTAAAGATTCTGGCAGTTCGTGAATCTGCAAACGTTCCTGAATATCCAGTAACTGAGCCAGCATAGCCGGCACCAGGGAAATATGAGTCACAGGGTACTTAAACATATCCTGCCAGACCTGCTGAGCATTAAAGCCCTGATGCAGAAGCATAGCGGCCTGTCCCAGAGCACAACGATAAACAATCATTAAACCGGCAATATGGCTTAAAGGCAGGCAGTTTAACCAGAGAGAATCCGAACTTACGGGCACCCGGGCATAAAAGCTCCGGCAATGAGCCCGAATATTGTTGAATGATATTAAGGCTATTTTAGGTTCTGCCTGACTGCCGCTGGTCGCCACAGCTAATGCAGTGCCCTCAGGAATTAACGGGTGGTTGAAATTTTCGGACTGAGATAATAGGCCGGCTGTCCGTAACCGAGTAAGATGCTTTGAAACAGGAAAGACACATTGCTGCCTGGTATAGCCCTGCACCAGAGCCAGAAGCGTGGAAAAGACATTTTCTGATTCTACAGACAGTACAGAAACTTCCGCTGTAAATTGCTGAGCGGCCATGTGTAGCAGTTCTGAACAGTTATAAACCTTATCCTGATAATACAGCCTTAAATCAAACGGATCGGGACTGGTATTCATTGCAGTTTAAACATTCTGTTATTTACTGCCTGACTCATCTGGTTTGGTCGCCATATGAATACAGGCAATACCAAAAAACAGGTTTCGGTAATACACATGACTGAAACCTGTCTGTTCTATCAGCTGTTTCATTTCTTCCTGATCGGGAAAACGCTCAATGGATTCAATCAGATATTGATAAGCTTCCGGCTGCCGGGCCACCATTGCGCCGAGCCTGGGAATAATATAACGATTGTATAAATTATAAAGTGGCCGTAAGGGCATCATCACTTTGGAAAATTCCAGACAGTAAAACTGCCCGCCCGGTTTAAGCACCCGGAAAATCTCCGCCAGGGCATCACTGATACTGGTCATATTTCTTATACCAAAAGAGATGGTCAGCTTATCAATACCGGCACTGGCAAAAGGTAATTGTTCGCCAGTTGCGGCAACATTGAGCAGTTTTTCAGTATGAGATTTCTGCCCTTCTGTCATCATCTCCATACTGGGATCGGCAACAACAACATAGGCGCCTTTTTGTTTGAGTTGCCGGGCGATATCACCAGTACCGCCGGCCAGATCAATAATAATATCCGTTGATTTAGCATCTACATGCTGAACAAATACTCTTTTCCAGATCCGGTGAGTACCAAAACTCATAAAATCATTCATTAAGTCATAACGGGAAGCCACCAGTTTAAATACCCGGCGGATTTTCTGCTCACGCTGTTGGGGAGTGACCTTCTGCTGACCAAAAGTATTGTCTAACCGGCTCATCGAGTTTAACCTGAAAAAGCTTAATTATACCCGAGATGTCAGAATTTAAAAAATTAGAAGTGTTCTGAATGGCTAAATAAATCAAAAAAGGAATGCGGGCAGAATACCCGCAATTCCAGAGAGGTGTAGTTCTTAGTATTTTAAATAGGAAGGCATTTTAAGGGTTTGCTGGGACATGGCCTGCTCATAACCGTATTTACCCTGGCGCTCGGCTTTATTAGCCAGTTTTATCGCCTTGTCAAAATCGCCTTTTTTTCTGGTCTGTTCAGCCTGCTTGATAATTTTACCCGTATCACGCCATTCGCCTTTTACCGAAGCCGCTTTTTTACGTGCTTGATCCGCAGCAGCAATAGCATCCTGCGCGGCTTTATCACTGGCTGCCGCCAGGATCACAGTTGAGGTGAAGCCAAGTACTACAATTAATAGCAGTTTAATTGCTAATTTCATTATTATCTCCTGTTATCTTTATCAATATTATTTACGGGAACCGGGACCGTTCAGTTCCAGACCGTTACTAAGATAGGTCAGGAAATATTCCAGATTACGGTATTCTTCACCCTGCGCCTTAAAGGGTTTGGCTCTGACCTGTTTATTACAGCCGGTAAAACGGCGATGCAGAGTACCCACTGCACCCCATTTGGAACGGTACACAGGAAAATGAGTAGTATGACCCAGAGCAGGACTTAAATTGTCCGAACGAATGCGGTTGCCGGCATTTTGAATATGACAGGTCGCACAGGAGAAATTTAACTGGCCGCGGCGAGTAAAAAAGAATTTCTTCCCGTCTTCATATGCGGCCAGAGCACCCGGCTCACCTTCAGGGATAACAACATGGGTCTTTTTACCACGGGATTCATAGGCAATATAAGCCAGAATATCGTTAATACTGCCTTTTTTATATTTCAGAGGTTTTTCACCATTGGCTTCACGGCACTGATTAATAGCCAGTGGCAGAGTCACTACTTTAGCCTGTTTTTTGTCCCAGCGAGGATACTGGTCGGCAAAGGCTGGGCCGTCCGGGAAACAGTCCTTATAAGTTTTACCATTGGCAAAGGGGGTCTCCCACATGGTCTGGCCTTTTTCTATGGCAATTTCATAGGGAGGAAATTCTTCAATAGCTTCCCAGCTTTCCCGACCCACCGTATCATAAGCATAAACACCGTTCGCATATTCACTTAATGGAATACCCACAAAACGGGTTTCAAAATACTCTATAATGCTTTTGCGATCCTGCTCAGGACTGGCGAAAACAGAAGATACAGCCGTAAATGCCATACCAGCCAGTAATAAACAGGCCGTTAGTTTCTGTATTTTAGTTTTAACTAATATTTTTTTCATAATTGTTTCCCCGATGATTATAGTGAATAAATAAAGTCTGTGACCTTATCCAGTTCGCTTTCCGTTAATACCTCATACTTACCAAACAGAGGCATGGCTGTTTCAGGGTTACGTTTAGAAGCATCCCAGATTTGTGCTCTAAGTACATTTTTATCAGGAAAACGGCTTTTCATCATCACCAGAGGCGGTGCAATATTGCCGGGACTGACCCCGTCTTTAATCATATGACAGGCCAGACAATTGCCTTTTTTACGAGAAAAGGCCAGTTCTTTACCCTGCTCAATATTAGAACCTTTAACCGCATCGGCTGCATGGGTTTGAATTGCCGGTAGCATCAGGGCAGTAGTCAGTAGCATAGCGACGCCAGACAAAGTAAGCCCTCTTATTGTTTTAACCATTTTGGATCTCCAAAAAAATAATTTTGTTTGGTTCCCTTAAATCAGATACTTTACTTCAAACCTTCTATAGCAAGTACTACAGGGGATTCTAATAAAGGTATTTAGAGGAATGTATTATTTTTATTATTAAAAAAAGGCCTGTACAACATTTGAACGTTTATTTTTAGAAGACTAAATGTTAGACGGTCATATTCTCAAACGATGGTCTTTAACACCTGTAAGCAACATTAAGTGTTTATTCGACTAAGGAGCATCAATGATTATAGTTTTACAGGCCAACACCACAGGGACTCCTGTCCCTATTTCAGGCTGTTAATATTATGAACCGTACAGGGAAAAGAAAAATTAGAGAAAATAATAGCTTATATGGTGGTTTTCCACCATATGGATTTAAAAGTCACTTATCCAGTAAATGGATAAAGACTATTTGATAAGTTTCAGGGTTAATGCCATACGCATTAAATCCGACAGGGTTTCAGCAGCCATTTTTTCCATAACCCTGGAACGATGAGCTTCAACGGTTGACTGACTGATATTCATCTCGGCGGCAATATTTTTATTGCGCTTGCCTTCAATAACAAATTGCAGCACTTCCTTTTCCCGGGGAGTTAGATCGTTATAACGGGCTTCGATATCCTGTATCCGTGATGACTCACCTCTCTGTATGGCATCCCGTTCTATAGCCTTATGAACGGTATCGAGCATGGACTGATTATTAAAGGGTTTTTCAATAAAATCCACGGCACCGGCCGTAACAGCACGGACCGCCATAGGCACATCACCATGACCAGTAATAATAATAATGGCTGGATGAATCCGCTCGGCAGCCAGCCGGGCCTGCAGATCCAGGCCGCTGATACCGGGCATACGTACATCCAGGATCAGACAACCCGGCTTGTCCACATCAAACCGATCCAGATATTCCTGGGCGGATGCATAACTTTCTGTATTCAGACCTACCGACTCCATTAACAGGCTTAAGGCTTTGCGCACCTGTTCATCATCATCGACAATAAAAACCGTAGGCTTAGTCATTTATTTTTATACCCCTTCCTTTTTAATGGCATTCTTTTTACTGATATTGTTTCTATTATTATTCTGCTCCGCATCACTGATGACCGGTAAGGCAAAGCGGAATGCCGTACCTTCCGCACTGGCCGAATGCAGATACATCTGTCCCTGGTGTGATTCTATAATTCCCTGACTGATAGACAGCCCCAGTCCCAGGCCGTTATCCTTACTGGTAACAAAGGGATCAAACAGTCCCTGCTTAATTTTATCATCAATTCCCGGCCCTGTATCCTCAACTGTTACAATAACGGCATTATCCCCGGCCATCTCAGTGGTTATCGTTAAAAAGCGGTTATCTTCGGGACTGTGCAGCATGGCTTCAATGGAGTTTTTACATAAATTCAGCAGCACCTGTTCAATCTGTATCGGCTGTGCCAGTACCTCCTTAATATCGGGAGCCATCTTGCGGATCACTCTGACACCGGCTTTTCGGGCTTCCGGACGGATAAACAACAGCACTTCTTCAATCAGGGTATTAATATTAATTCTGGAGCGCTCCGGCTGTTCTTTACGCACAAACTGGCGCAGCTGCCGAATAATTTCCCCGGAATGTTCCGCCTGGATACCAATGGTTTCCAGCACATCAATTAATTTATCCGCATCCAGCTGACCATTTTCCAGCATCTGTATGCAGGCAAAAGAGTTAGTTGCAATAGCTGTTAAGGGCTGATTGAGTTCATGGGCAATACCCGATGCCATTTCACCCATAGTGTTTAAGCGTGCCATATGCGCCAGTTCTTTCTGATGACGACGGTTTTCTTCTTCCGCTTTTTTACGTTCACTGATATCCCTGAATACTACAACACTGCCGATGGTTTTTCCGGTATGGTCCTTCATGGGGGTACTGCTGTATTCTACAGGAAAAGAACTGCCGTCTTTTTTCCAGAACACATCATCAGCAATAAAACGCGGGGTTTCATCCCGAAACGTCAGATAGACGGGACAGTCTTCTGCTTTATGTAAAGTACCGTCTTCATGTGAATGATGCAGTAAATCATGCTGATTATCGTTCTGCATTTCCTGCAGTTGCCAGCCGGTCATTTTTCTCATGGAGCGGTTCATAAAGGTACAGTTACCATTAATATCCACCCCGTAAATACCATCACAGACAGAATTAAGCACCAGGTCATGCTGGTGTTCAAGAGAACGTTTGGATTTTTTTAACTGTGCATTCAGGCGGGCTACCCAGGTACTCATTATGGTTAGCATTAACAGGAACATACTGACTATAGCTATCCCCTTCCAGTAGCGTTTGATAGCGTCCTGCAGGGTAAACTTACCTTCATCTTCATAAGGTGGTAATTTTAACTGCTTAAACAGTTCATGAACCTGCTGATAGTCCAGAGGAATGGTCCAGCCAAAATAATGACTGTTTTTTCCGGTATGCTGCTTACTCATCTGAAACAGAGCTATGGCAACCTTCTGGGCCAGTTCATTAGGGGTACTCTGCAGCTTGCTAAAGGGCCATTCCGGGTATAGAGATGTACTGTGGATATAAGGAAAACCATCATAAATGACCGGATGAATGATTTTAAATTCATCCAGACGAATATCACCATTGGCTGCCATTTTTTCCAGTATACCACTGCGCACCATACCTACATCAACAAAATCATCCCTGACAGCCATGACTACTTTATCATGAGTCTCACCAAAGCTCAGACTGGCAAAATCACTAAAAGGATCAATTTTTGCCTCTTTTAAGACTCCCCATTCCATCTGAAAGCCGCCCAGGGAAGTTTTGTCCACGGCCATGACTTTTTTACCACGCAGATCCTCAAGAGTATTAATATCATTTCTAAGCTGACGGGCAAATATTACTCCACCAAATACATTCAGAGGGATATTACCCACACTATTATTTAAAGTGGCAATCCGTGAAACCCGGTAGCGCACTTCCATACTGACGTATATACCGGAATTAACCAGCAGAAAATCAATTTCAGAGTTCTTTACTGCAGGTTCTATTTCATCAAACTTTAAGGATACAATTTCAAACTGATAGTCCTTTAATGCCACATTCAGATAATTAGCCGTTGGTGACCATATCTGACGGGTAACATCATCGCCCCGGTGACTTAAAACCCCGATACGGATCACTTCATCAGCAGCCAGAACCGGCAGAGACATCAGCAGAATTAAAAGAATCAGAAAAGCCCTGGGTAAATTAAATAACAAAAGAGGTATCCATTATTAATTGGTTTTTTTAAAGTATAAGTTTCATCCTGCCATTCTACAACTGACAAAGCTAGCGTAACTACTCAGCGTATTTAGATTTTGTGCCAGTTCAAGGCATTTTCGCACGGAAAATGTGAACGTATATTAATACGTGACCATTTGAGTACGAAAATAACGCCGAAATGGTGCAAAAGATGAATACGCTGAGTAGTTACGATTTAGCTTCGGTTATTAATTACAGCTATTAAGGAAAACCACAATACCCTGTCCAGTTTTTATCCATATTAATCTGCCTGGTTATTTTTGATAATAAAGAAATAAAAGTTCTGAAAATTCATAAACTTAAATAAGCACAAGCTTATATAACAGCAACTT
>Ga0256831_1002034_pt1 | contig 10622 bp, 11 predicted proteins | sample 132544metaG_FD_189087 | JGI IMG/M metagenome (GOLD analysis project Ga0256831, IMG submission 189087) | Hydrothermal vent microbial communities from Lau Basin, Pacific Ocean - 132-544 | ecosystem: Environmental > Aquatic > Marine > Hydrothermal vents | place: Pacific Ocean: Lau Basin | collected... | reverse complement strand
ACTGTATAGTAGGGCGTGTACAGCTCCGCTACCTCTATGTTAAGAACGTCACGTATGTCCCCTGTCTTGACGTAATCGAACGCCTTATGGTTTCCGAAAAACGTTACTATGCTTTTTGCTGTTATGGATCCCTCAAGTTTGTCTTCTCTGAATACTAGAAGCCTCCTAAAGCCGTGTTTAACCATTAGCTTCATGGCGTCCCAGAGTGTGTCATTTATGTCTATTCCGATTACCGTTCTACTCATAACTTCTGCGACAGTTCTACCTGTCTCCTTCCCCGCGAGGTGTTTGACTAGGTCATGCTCAGTGACCACACCGGCCACAGTTCCAGACTTGTCGACTACAGGTAAAAACCCGGTTCCATGCTCAACCATTAATCGTAGGACTTCATCTATCCGTGAGTCGCTTCCAACCCAGACGGGTTCCTTCTTTACCAATGATTCAACAGCTGTCTTTTCTAGCGCGTCATAGATATTGTAGTTATATTTTTTCTCGATAATCTCGAAAAGCACACCACCGCCCATGTAGTTTACGAGGTCGGTGCTTGTCAGAACACCGTGGAGTGTCTCGTCGGCTTTCAGTACTGGCAGTCCCCTAACGTTATTGGACGCTATTTTCTCAACGGCTTCTAGTACGGTTGAATCCTTCTTTACCGATATAGGGGGCTTCGACGCTATGAGTAGTACTTCACCCATAGACCTTGTTATATGCTGGTTCCAGTTCGGCTTTCCATCGCTTCTAAGCCATCTATAGCCTTCAACTCTCCGCCTAACCGGTGGGGGTATATGATATGACATTATTAATCACCACGCTATAAACAGGATCTCCATATTCTATGGATTCCTCACTCCGAGAATATAACTTGTTATATCAGATCTATCGACAATTCCCACAAGCTTCTCCAGCTTATCCACCACGGGGATTCTCCCATAACCCCGTTCTGCCATTACCTCTATAAGGCTCCATAAGTCGGTGTCGGGAGTCACTGTTGTGACAGGTGAAGTCATGATTTCCGACACCTTGGCGCTTCTCGAAGGCCCCGACTCGGAGTCTAACGCTATTCTAGCAGCCCCCTTTCTTAATATGTCACTATGAGTAAGGATCCCTATACACCTCCCCCTGGAGTCCACCACGGGAATCCCAGCGAACTTCTCCTCCATGAGCTTCCGAATGGTATGGTGGATCGTGTCTTCAGCTGACACATATTTGAGTCTACCAGTCGACATGACTTCCTTGACCATGGTTTTTGACAGTTCATTCTTTCAAATCTCGTTCTTGTTTATCCATTTGACGAAAGATTCTAGACTGACAGTGCCTAGAGGAGTGTATCCATCGACGAGAGGGATCGTCCACTCGTCTCTATACACCATTTCCCTCAATAGAGACTTAACATTAGACTGCTTCTCCGCGACGAGGAGAGGCCGTTCTACCAGGTTTCTTGCTACATAATTGGTTTTAATTGACGTGACCGAGATTATGGTTGAACGGTAGATAATTCCAATTAAATTCCCCTTCTCCCCGGTTACGAGAGCTATCCTCGGGGAATACTCGCGGAACAACCTTCTAACTTTGCTCAGGGGATCAGTGGGTTTTACTTCAACATAGAAACCATCCTTCAAGTCTAGGATAGATGAGGGTAGGATTTTCAGGAGGGGTCACCGAAAAAATAGTATTGAGTGAGGTTGTAATAAAGGCTACTTTTTCAATGCGATAGCCGCTCCTATCAGTACTAGTATTATGACTACTATAATCGTTATCTCTAGCGTTGTGTTAGTACCGCCTTTCTTCGTGTTAGTTTGTGATGTCTGGGACGTTGTTCCCTGGGGTTGGCTTGTTGTTTGTGTAGTGCTTGTTGTAGTGGTTTGTGTTGTGCTACTTGTAGGTGTACTCGTAGGCTGGCTTGTCTGTGTGCTTTTTGTGGTTTGTGTTGTTGATGTTTGCGACGTAGATGTGGATGTGGCTTGGCAGCCTGCTGGTAGGGTCATAGGCGTCTCGTTTAGGAACTGCTTCCACATGTTCACTAGTTTATAAGCTATACACGGTACTTGTGGAGCCGGCTTACTGTGGTCGGTGGACTCGAACTCGTTGAGGACATTGTCGGCCCGTTTTATCATAGCGTTCTCCCATTCTAGCTTTAACTGGTTCAGTAGTGTCGCGTCACTTCTCATTTTATTGTTCATCTTAGCAGCATACTCCTCGGTGAACGTTACATTCTTACCCGTCACAGGATCCTTGAACGATAGTGGACCCAGTAGTTTCCATGCGTAGTATGCCATCCACTGGTCACTTATCTTGTGGTCGATCCATGCGTTGGCTATTTCGCTCCAAGCCGTCTGCAGGTCCTGGTGAGCGTTTCCTGCCAGAGCAGCTGCGAAGTACTGCTGCATGGCGAACTCCCAGCTCGCCGCTCTCGTGTCATTGAATATGAACCCGATGTTTCCGAGCGCCTTCTCATAGCTCTGCTGCAGGTCTGGCCTCTTCAAGTCGGGGGGTGCTACTTTGAATACAGCCGGGTTTATGGGTAGCCTGTTGATATCCTTGTCAAGCCAGACTTGCTGGCCTCCGTACTCGCTTAGTACCCATGCTATGAACGCGAGTGCCTGTATGGGATGCCTTGTCTTCTTGGAGAGTGCTATGGGGTCTCCGTTGATGGCCGTCTGCTTGGGGGGCATTATGTATTCAGTGTGGGGGTTGATCTGCATGGCTATGTAGCCGTAGAAGTCTATTGTTACTCCTACAGCTATCTCGCCCTGTATAACAGCCTCCCTAACCGCGTCGCTGGCATCATATATCTTGGAGTTGGCTGAGAAACCTGTGAGTATCATCCACCCCAGATTCCACCCGTATACCTGGAGGATTATCTCGTAGATCCTAGTGTTACTCGTTGATTTCGTTGGGTCTGCCCCGCCAACACTCAATTGTGGTGTCGTAGCGAATATAGGGTTGGACAGGTCGACCCACTTATGAGGCGTCGGCAACCCCCACTCTTTTAGCTTGTCGTGATTAACTGTGAAACCGAAGCTGCTGAGTGCCGCCGCTATCCAGTAGATCTTGCCGTCGGGGCCTATTCTCTTTAGGGGTATTCCGTGGATATCGTCTGGGAACTTGCTAGCTTCATATAGCGCTGCATATGCCGCCTTGTTGTAGTCTGGGCTTATGGGTGCTAGGTAGCCGTCCTTGTATAGGTAGTCGAATAGAGTGGGGCCTCCTCCCCAGGCTACGTCTATAGGTGCCTTACTCATGTAGTACTCGAATAGTGAAGGCCCTACCTGGACGAAGTTTAGTCCCACAATGTTGAGTTTCTTGGCTACTGGACTATTCAGGAAGAGCTCCTTTGTTTTCTGCTGAATAGCAATGTCGTGTCGTGTAATAATCAACAGTTTAACAGGGCCCGTATCACCGCTCTGCTTCCACAGTTGGACTAGATAGTCTAGCCATGGGTACGGCTCTTTAGATGTACCCCACGGCCAATTAGCCGATGCTTTAGCTGGAGTGGACACCATTGGCAGGGCTACGCTTCCGACTAGTGCTACAATGAGGATCAGAGAAGCTGTCTTTAGGACTCTATCCATCTCCTATCCCTCTGCATGGGATTTTCAAGGAATACTTTGTGGCACGTCAGACAACAAAATATTTTCCTCCATGATAAATGTAATCATTTATAAGTAACAGTTGTTTTGAAGGATTACCTAGACCTCCCTAAAATGGGGTGCAATGAATGAACATGAAGACATCTACTCTCCTCATGTTACTGGTCATAGGACTATCGCTAATGGCTGCAGCTCACCCATCCGCAATGGCGGAAACCAATAAGATAATGATAGGATTCGATATGGCCCATGGTGAAAACCCGAAGTATGTAACTAATATTACCGAGGAGCTAGACTATGCTCAAATCGTCCTGATAAACCAGTCGTTCGACCAGGTTGATCTCAGCAAGTTTGATATCATAGTACTGGGCCAGCCAACGACCTATCTCACCCCGGACGAACTAGACGCCTTGGCCAACTGGCTAGCTACAGGCCATAAAGTGCTATGGATAGCCGGAGACTCTGACTATGGAAGCGGGAACGTTACACAAGCCGCTGTTAATACCGTAGCTGAATACGTTGGCTCCCATCTTAGAGTAGACGAGGGCGCTATATATGACAACGAGCACAACGCACAAAGATTCTACAGAGTGCTCGCACAGGTATATCCCGATAAACCCGCAGCACCTGTGGCTGAGGGCATAACCAACCCAATACTGGCACACGGACCCGACAGCGTTGTCTACGTATATGACAACGGTACAGTTGACCTACTAGCATGTCCAACAGCGCCACAGAACGTTATTAGAATAGCAAGATTCTACCCAACCGCCTATCTAGCAGACAATAACCCACCACCGCCAATTGCGATCGATGAAATACTAGCGGCAGAAGTAGCCCCAGGATCAGATGCCACAGCAGAAACTGTCACAGGATGCACAAACGCGAATTACACGTTCATAGCCGCTGAAATAATACCTGAAGGAAACCAGAAGGCCTCAATGGTTATTGTAAGCGGTGAATCACCCTACGGAGACTATGAGCCAACATTTGCTCCTAGCTACTATGGAGTCACACTAGACGGGCCTAAATTCATATACAACATCTTCAAATGGGCTTACAACTACATTGAATCATACCAGCCTCCACAGGTTGTCACTCAGACAGTAACTAAGACTCAGACAGTAACTGAAACGAAGACGGTCACACAGACTGTAACTGTAACGGGACAGCCTGTAACGGTAACATCAACTGTTTCCTCGGTGAAAACAACAACTAAGACACAAACCGTGACTACAACGTCTGTCACCACGACTACAAGTATCTCGAAGTCTGTATCCACCACGACTGTAGAGAAGTCTAACACCGGAGCCGTAATAGGTGCATCTATAATAGTGTTCATAGCGATAGTAGCAGCTGCCTATATACTCAAGAAATAAACTTGATTCTATCTCCATAGACCTCTTTTATTTTTCCAATTACCTGCTTTGCAAGTTCCAGTTTTACTCTTTTCGAGTAAAGATCTACTATACCAGGTGCCTCCTTATGTAGCGCCACAGGCTTATCGGAGAAACCGCATATTCTTATCCTATTAAATCCCAGTAGAACCGCCAATAGGATAGCTCTGTCACCATCTGTAAAACCACCTATATTCCGAATGCATCTATAGTCTTCGGTCTGTGTAGTATACAGCGTCTTATCATACTCTAGAAGATAGCTTAATGCCGCCAGTCTGTAAACATTGTCCCCATGGGGATGTACGACAATCCATTTGCTGTGCTGCACTATCATGTTATACATTATCATGGGCCCGTCTAAGTCGCTGACAGTTATGTCTGGGAATCTACCGGTGTGGTAATAGTATATGAGCGAGGAGCCGTCTGCTCCTATTACAATTGTATCCCCCCCTGCAGTACAAGCTGGTTCATCGTGGAACACTGGTCCAACTACAAGTGCTTCCTTATTTTTGGATAATTCCGTAATGTTCCTCCAGGCCTTTTCTACTAGGCCACAGTCTATTGTACTGGAAATGTATTGTGAGGCAACACTGTCGCGCGACGGGTCAAAGCCTAATTTTCCGACTACAATTCTCCTGTAGAACTCCTTGAAATATCGTGTTTTGCCTAGCACTTTAAATCATCCAAGGCTTTAATGTAAGCTTTGTTTCTCGTCGAACGTAATATTGAACGGGTGCATAATCTATATATTTCATAGTATTCTTCTGGACTTAGAACGCCAGCCTTGCACTTAGTGTAATAGACAAGTATTTCTATTAGGCATCCATCGGCTCTTGTATACCCCTTCCTAGACAGTGTTTCAAGGTCTCTATCATCATTTAGTTGTACATGGATTTGGATGTATTCTTCTTTCTTTTCGATTTCGGTGACTGTGCCTATTAGTTTAGGGATTTCATCCTCTATTTCCTCAATCGTGTAACATTTTTTTCTTTCGGAGTAAACGGGTTTTAGGGTTTTTTTCAAAGCATTGTAAACCACTAGTCCATCTCTGACTAGATATATTCCAAGTCTGGCTCCTGGCTTTATAATACCTTGGAACCTAGAGTTACTATATATTTTCGCCACAAGATGGTTGTCTGCGCATTTGAAACCTAGAGGCATATAAACGCCGTTTTCACATGAAACTGTTAAAGTTTCTATAAAGGTATCATGACATTTGAGACTTGGTGGTTCCATGGTTGTTCACTCTGTGCTTCTAAGATAACCTGGATAACACTATGCATATAGCTTCCTCGGTTCTAATAGTGTCAGTCCCCTGGTTTTCCATGATGTTTATTATTTCATCAAAAACGTTTTCACCGTAGACCTCTAAAACCCCCTTTCGGGGGCCTCCGAAGAAGAAGAGCCTTTTCCTAGCTGATGCGCATCTCGTGCATTTCTTATAGTTTTTTCCTTTGACACTGGTACCTATTTTTATGTCAGCCGAGATTTTCTTGACTGTTAATTCGAGGTCTCTAGAGTTCTTGATGCAATGGACGTTATACCCGGTGTAATAGATGTCCTCTGGGACTGGGGTTTGATGGATGGCGTCTACTAGAATCATGGAGCCCGGCTTCATTTTTGTTGGTAGTTTAATCTCTAAGGGTTTCTCTAATCCAACATCTACTAATGCTTTCTTTCCTTCGGCTTTCAATATGTATCCTATTCTTAGAGGGTTGGCATGTATATCTGGTTTAACTTTATGGATTGCGATGTTCAGGGGGTATGCAAGTCCTATCTTACTAAGAGTTCTCTTTTTCTTATAGTATTTCCTAAGGTAAGGAGGAGTTTTTAGGAACTTGAGGATATCGCATAGCACTCTATAGTTCCATATGTCTGTATTTCTGTAAACTAGAATGTTTTCTAGCTGAAATATGCCTGCTATTCTCGCGATTCTCGAGGCTGTTATTGTTTTCGTTTCAAGTGTTGGCTCAACGGATAAAATCGATGATGGTATTACGATAGAATCATGGTGTTCAGAGTTTCTTTTAGTGTTTATAACTGGCATAACGCTGTTTACCTATGTGTCTTTTTCACTTCCTCTTCTTACCTTTACCCTGTTTCCCCGTGGTTGAAGCCTGTTTCCTCGCTTCTTCCTCCATTTCCTTTCTTGTTGTGTCCATGAAGAGTGTTGTTTTCTGCCTGCCTCCCATATGTTTCTCACCAATACCCAATAAGGGATTCACCCCGGTTATTAAGTTATATTCCTGGAACAGCTTAATGTTAAGGAACGGGTGTCCCATAATGGCTTTTCTCTATAAGGAGAAATCTAAGGTTAGACCCTCGGAGAAGCTGAGGGAACTCTTAAAATCCAAGGATGTTATTCCGGTTATAGGTGTATTCAATCCTATTAGCGCTTTACTCGTCGAATCCATGGGTTTTGAGGCGGCTTATTTGAGCGGTGCAGCATTGACTGGAAGTTATGCAATGCCTGACTTGGGTCTGATAACCCTTAGCGAACTAGCCGAATCGACTAGATACATAACGAGAGTCGTCAATATACCGCTTATCGTTGATGCAGACACTGGTTTCGGCGAGGTAATAAACGTTCAGAGAACAGTGAAGGAACTGGTTGATGCTAACGCTGCAGCCGTCCAAATAGAAGACCAGGTTTTGCCCAAGAAGTGTGGACATCTGAAAGGTAAGAAACTCATACCACCCGAGGAGATGGCAAAGAAAATAGTTGCCGCAAAGAAGATCGGTGGAGAAGATATTCTTATCATTGCGAGAACCGATGCCAGAGGAGTTGAAGGATTAGACAGTGCTATAGAACGGGCTAGAATCTATGTGAAGGCTGGAGCAGACATAATATTCCCAGAGGCACTAACTAGCGAAGAGGAATTCAAGGAATTCGCACACAAAATAAGTGTCCCTCTACTAGCCAACATGACCGAATTCGGGAAAACACCGTACTATACAATAGACCAGTTCAAAGAATGGGGCTATAAACTCGTTATTTTTCCGGTAACTTTGCTGAGGATCTCTCTAGGCGCGATGAGGGAAGCTCTAAAAGTCATTAGGGAGAAGGGTACACAGAGGGGCATCCTCGGTAAAATGATGACTAGACACGAATTCTATGACCTGATAGGTTACTCTAAATACGAGGAACAGGATTCTTATATTGATAGAGTTACACAGGAATTGCTAGGAAGGTAGTTTTTAATTTTTAGGCCTATAAACACCAATCATCTTAATATACAACTATTTTAATCCTCGGGGTCAGGTTGAAATACTCTAAAGCTGAAAGAAGAAAAGGTCTTTCTAACCTTATTGGAGCCCTCCTTATGATTATAATTTTGGTTAATTCACTAGTTGTATTACAGAAATACACCGAGCAAGCAACTGACAATGCAATCGAAAAGATACGTAGTGAAACGCCGATTGCTGTAAGAGCCTTTAGTATGCCGAATGGCTCTATAGGTGTTTACAATGGTGAAACCCATAGAGTATATATAGATTATCTTTTGCTATCCAATTCTACTTTAATAAAGAGAGAAATAATTTTGGATCCACTCAAATATACATACGTCAATAACAGCAATGTAGTGGCACTCATTACAGATGATTCTCGCATCATTCCAGTAGAGAAACAAATGGGTCAGCTACCATACAACAGTACATGCCTATATTTGAAAAGGAAAATAACGGGATTGATAGGAGACGGATATCTAAGCAGGTTATATGAGTACACTGTCTTCCCGGAACTCAATGGATTTGGAGTGCAGAAGAAGATAATGCATACATATTCACGGTACTCAAAGGTTGACATAGATGAGATAAATGATGGATACAAGTTTGTTATTTCTCCATTATTTAGTTGGAACCATGTTGAAAGATATGTAATAAAAGGAGGAAAAAATATAGCTTACATAAACTTAACAGATGGGAGTACTAGAACAGGGGGTAACCAATATAATATCTTCAGGATAAGCCTCTCGACGGAGCTATCTGACACTGACACTGTATATCTAATGCCTGTCGACAATAGGGTAGCCTTGGATGATGAAAAAGCAATAATCACTTACAGGCTTCATTACAGTTCAAATCTGAGACGGCTATATCTTTATGTAAACGGTGTTCTCAGAGATACGATCAAAAGCAATAGCATATATTCAATGGGACCTGATTTCAATGTAATTCTAAACAAAACATCTAGGAATAAGGTCTACATCTCTATTAACTCTACAAATCTGAACTATTCGACAACTATTCCATATACGTATGGAACCACAATAGAGCTTAGAGCATATAGTGAGTTGAGATCAATTAATGTTAATGCGACAATAGAGCTGCATCCATCTATAGTAGTCATTCCTCCTAAAGGATTATCTGAATACTCTATAAACATCAATGGATCCGATGTGTCATTTGCCGTGTTCGAGGATCCATTCAGATATTATACGCTGTATGTATATCCAAAGCGGGTGATTCCGCTAAAAAGGGTATCTTTATGGACTATAGGTAATGGAACGGTTTTTAACTTACCCGAACTTGGCGGTAAGGTTATTCTGTTCTATTCATACAGCAATAACTATACTGCTGAAATAACCCTAGGAACCTTATTATCAGTCATAGTTCTTTATAATACTGGAAATAGCAGGTATCTGTTTTACTTCATTATACCAATACTAAGCAAGGAGTTTTATGTAACAGAAATATATAGAGATCAATATAAATCTTCGTTTTATATCAGAACACATATCAATAGTCATAATGAATATTTATATACTTTCTTGTCCTATGCAATTCAGAAAATATATATACATTATCCCTTTAGCGAACTTTTAGTATATAATTACGTACCACTAGTCGGTAACGCATTACTTGAATATCCTATAATGATAAGTGTAAATCCCAACATAGTGATTCAGAGTAAACGTTTTAATATTACGCGTAGTGAGAGATTAAGCCTGAATCAGTATGGCGCTTTTAATGGTTCTGTTACTCAAGTACAATTTTGTTTGAAATCTAGACTAAGCGGTTATTTGCGCGTAGTAGGCGAGCCTGGAACAGTTTTCTACTTAGTAAGCCCGCCGGGAATTAACTTAGAACCAAATAACGTGACAAATATCTCGCAAAATTATATTGTGTCAAAAATACCTGATGAGGGAGAGTTAATAATTCCCTTCACATTACTGTCGAGGATCTCCCCCTAGTATAAGCGAAAAAAGAGAACGGTGGCATGTAATGGATGCAGTACAGTTTATTCAAGATCTAACAACGAAAGTAACGGCTATTGCATGGTCAATGTTTATACTGACATGGAGTATTGGATGGACACTGAAAGGTGCACCAATACCGTTTGCCAGGCTCAAGAGAACAGGAGACAGTTTAATAGAAGACTCGATCTGGGCGTCCTTCTGGCTCGCCATGGGAACTACTGTTTTTGCATTGGTGAGCTATGTGGTTAGATCTATAACAGGGTGAGTAGCCAGGTATGTATCAAACCGAGGACTACATTTTAATAGCTTTCTACTTATCTTTCCTGACCTACTATTTAGGAGTTCTCATATACTCATTGCCGATACCTATCTACTCGTTAAAAAAATGGGGCCCTATGATGATCAGGGATTCAATTCTAGTATTTGTTTTACTG
>Ga0256831_1002033_pt1 | contig 10623 bp, 12 predicted proteins | sample 132544metaG_FD_189087 | JGI IMG/M metagenome (GOLD analysis project Ga0256831, IMG submission 189087) | Hydrothermal vent microbial communities from Lau Basin, Pacific Ocean - 132-544 | ecosystem: Environmental > Aquatic > Marine > Hydrothermal vents | place: Pacific Ocean: Lau Basin | collected... | reverse complement strand
TCTTCTCGAAGCAGCAGTTCTTCATCTTCTGTGACATATGGTGGGGGTAATGGCGGAAGCAATATAAATAATAATAGCAATGATGAGAGTCCTGAAGCGATTTATTGTAAAAATAGAGGAGGACACATAGTAGATGGTGTTTGCCAGTTACCGTCAAGCTCTTCTCGAAGCAGCAGTTCTTCATCTTCTGTGAGTAATTTGTCATCCTCTTTGGTGATAAATAATGAATCTAATCAATCAATTAATAAAGTGGTAAAATTATTAGCACATAAAGAATTCCCAATTAATGGCTATTTTGTCCATTATGGATCAGGACCGTTTGATTGGCTTTACCGTTCACGAAACACTGGCGGTATCTATAAATTGGATGGAATGAGAAGTGATGGCTACTTCAAATGGACGCCACTGACGCAGTACTTCAGTGGTACACAAATACGAGGTGGTAAACTCATTCTTGGAAAAGTAAAGGCCACAAAGGATCTCGATACGAGAGCTTTGACCATCATTCGGGCTATACAAAAACAAGACAGCTATCCAATTAATGGCTATTTTGTCCATTATGGATCAGGACCGTTTGATTGGCTTTACCGTTCACGAAACACTGGCGGTATCTATAAATTGGATGGAATGAGAAGTGATGGCTACTTCAAATGGACGCCACTGACGCAGTACTTCAGTGGCATAGAGGTGAAAAATGACGATACAATAAAAATAGGTGAGGCTCTTATAAATCAAGAGCTACAAAAGAAAAAAGAAGCATGTGAAAATATTTTGCATGGCCAATGGGTGCAAGATAGTAGTCGCTGGATGTGTGTAATAGAAGAATATACATCAAGCGAATCTTTCCTTTCTTCTGGCTCATCCAGTGCTTTTAACAGTTATTCGAGCTCTTCGTATTCATCAAGTAGTGTCTCTAAAAGTTCTAGCTCGAGCAGTGAAAGTGAATCCTCTTCAAGTAGTATGATGAGTGATTCAGGTAAAAGTATAGGAGCCTTTCCAAATACTAAATGAGATTAATTTTATTATTTATAATAATATTTCCCCTTTTGGGATGGGAGTACTACTCCCATGGTCACCTGGTTTCTTTGACTCCCCTCGCTTTCTTTACCAAAACTATATGTCCCAAATATTTCCTCACTTCCAATGGCCAAAAGGTGGGTGTAGACAATAGAGTACTGTGCCGATTTAAAAATCTTTCTTGCCAGCAAAAATTTACCAAAAACTACCGTTTCAAAAAACTCTCCAGCGGCGATATACTCCTTTTTGTGCATAATCCAACTGAGGCTTTTGAGCTTTCCAAAAAGCTTTATGAGAGCGGGTATGCACTCTATGCTCATCCTGACTTTTTAATAGAGCCCAAAAAGCGCTCTTTCGATCCCCTTTTCGACCCCTTGCAGTGGAATCTACACAACTATGGTCAATATGGAGCGAGGCCAGATGTGGATATGGATGTGTATGAGGCCTGGCAGTATGCGAGCGGCAAAGGTGTACGAGTGGCCGTGATCGACAACGGCTTCGATCTTTCTCATCCAGATCTGAGAGGCGCCTTTGTGGGTCAGGTGGATCTGGTGGATATGGATGCCAACGCCTCTTACGACAACCCTTATGAGATTCATGGTACCGCTTGTGCAGGTCTCATAGCGGCACGCAAAAACGGCATCGGTGTCCAAGGGATCGCTTACGATAGCGATCTTTTGGCCATCAAACTCATCGGCTCCTACGCAAGTGGCCAGGATCGCCCTCTCTATGTCTCTACCATTTTGGAAGCTTTTATGTTTGCCGATGAGATGGGAGCCCAGGTGATCAACTGCAGCTGGGGGACCTACGATGTGGCCGATGCCGTGCGCTATATCATTCACAAGCTGGCTACCGAAGGGCGAAGCGGCAAAGGCACGCCTATCGTCTTTGCCAGTGGCAATGAAGGTAGAGGCCAGTGGTACTGGGGAGATGATGAATCGGCTCTGCCAGATGTCTTGGCCATAGGAGCCGTCAACGACTATGGCGATATTGCCTGGTATAGCAACTATGGCCCGGCTCTTGATTTCGTAGCGCCAAGCGGTGGAGGCAATCTAGCCATTACCACTACCGATATCTCTGGACCCCTTGGCTGTGCCGATGGCAGCTTTGGTCATCCCGACTACTGCTACGCTACTGATATCACCGGCTTCAACGGCACCTCCGCCGCAGCTCCACAAGTCACGGCAGTAATTGCCTTGATGCTCCAAAGAAACCCTGAACTTACCAAAGATCAAGTGGTGCAGATTTTGGCCAAAACGGCCAAAAAGATCGGTTCCATTCCCTATGAAAACGGCCGTAACGACTATTTTGGCTATGGCCTTGTGGATGCGGATGATGCAGTGAAGATAGCGATCGCTTTGAAGGTGGAGCAACAGGTCAAGGGAAAAGCTTTTCCAATCGCTGGCTATTTCGTGCACTATGGTCTCGGAGCCTACGATTGGCTCTATATTTCTACTAACAAAAAGTTAGTAGCCAAACTGGCCGGTATGAATGGCCGCTATCTTCGATGGGAACCCCTGCTTATCAACGCTTTTGACAATATCCAAATACAAGGTGATTTGATCCATTTTGGCCAAAGCAGTGATCCTTTTGGCCAAAATTTTGCGGGTAGGAGCTTTGCGATAAATGGTTATTTCGTTCACTATGCTCTGGGGCCATATGACTGGATCTATGTCACTGCAAATACTCACCATCCTTACAAATTTGAGGGACTAGGCTTTGATGGTAATTTTCTGTGGGTACCGTTGGAGACAAGTGCAAGCATAACCCAATCACAAGTGCGATTTCGATAAAATAGCGCTAAAAAAGAGGCCTATGAACAAACGAAGCTTTCTTTTACTCTTTTTCCTCCTCTTGCTAGGATTTTTTACCTATTTTTATAATTACTGGAATCCTCCCAAGCAGTTTTGGGATGAAAACTACCACATCGCCTCTGCCCAAAAATATATCGATCGGGTAATGTTTATGGAACCGCATCCCCCTTTAGGTAAAATGCTCATAGCCCTTGGGGAAGTGCTTTTACATCCAAATAAAAATATAGACAAAAGCTCCTTTGATCGCACCGACTACATTAAGCATTTCCCAAAAGGGATGAGTTTTGCGGGCTACAGGCTCTTTCCGGCTCTTTTTGCCTGGCTCAATGTGGCACTCTTTTTCTTGATCCTTTATGAGCTGACCAAAAACGATCTACTCGCTTTTTTTGGCTCCTTTTTATATCTTTTCGACAATGCCCTCATTGTCCACAGTCGGGCTGCGATGCTGGAGTCCATACAGCTATTTTTTATCTTCGGAGCCATCTGGTGGTTTGTCAAAAAGTATGACTCGCCCAAAAGTCTTAAAGATTATCTGATCCTTGGGATCTGGAGCGGCCTTGCCATAGCGGTCAAGGCCAATAGCGCCATCGTGCTGCTGCTGCTCTTTTTGTGGCTGCTCAAGGATATTCGCGCAATTGGGGTTAAGCTCAAAGAGTTTGTGGGGGCTGGAATCTACGCCTTGGGAGCGGTAGCGATCTTTTTGGGAGTTTTTTATCTCCATTTCGCCCTTGGCCAAAAAATAGTGGATCATCGCACCTATGCCGCCTCGCCAAAGTACCAGCAGATCATCAAAAATCACCAGACCGCCAATCCCGCCAACTTTTTGGTGATGCTAAAAGACAATCTAAAATATATGGAAAACTACGAAAAAGGCGTGCCAAAGCTCAATCTCTGTAAGCCAGGAGAAAACGGCTCGCTCTTTATCGGCTGGCCCCTTGGGATCAAAGCGATCAATTATCGCTGGGAGAAGCATGGCAGTCAGGTGCAGTATGTCTACTTGCAGGGCAATCCGGTTGCTTGGATGCTGGGGCTCATCGGTGTGGTGCTCTCGGTGGCGCTGGTCTTGGCGGTCTGGATCTTTGGTTTGCCAGTCAAAAATAGGCGAACATTTGAGTTCATCGCTTCATTTACTTTTGTCTATATCTCCTATATGATCGCCGTGGGGCAGATCCCGAGGGTGATGTATCTCTATCACTACTTCATACCTCTTACCATCAGTTATATCTTGGTGGTATTGGTGCTCTACTATCTTTTCGAGGAGCAGATCAAAAGGGGCGACAAGGTGGTCTGGGGCTCCATCACGCTCATAGTCGCCGCTATCGTCTTTGCCTGGTGGTTTTATAGTCCATTTACCTATTATAAACCTCTCAATACCGAACAATTCAACAAAAGGGTCTGGTTTGACTACTGGCAACTCAAAGCTATTCGATAAGCGTTATGGCCTTTTGCTCTTTGCCATAGCACTGTGGGTTTGGATCGGCTACAGTATAGCTTCCCACACCACCCACCACATCATCAAAGCCACTATTATCCAATCAAGCAAACCGATCCGATCTATCGATGATCCCTTGGTACCCATCAAAAAAGAGGTGCTCTGGATAGACAAGCTTTACTTTCCAAAAGGAAACGAACTGCGCCATCCCCTCTATGGCTATCTTGGCTATCGACACGATTTTGTAATCTTTTTTGATGCGAAGTTTTATTTGGCCAAACAAGAATCCGTTCGCTTCATCATCTACTCCGATGATGGCTTTCGGCTAAAGATCGATGGCAAAGAGGTGATGGAGTATCCCAAGGATAGACCATTTTCCAAAAGCGAAAAGGAGGTGGTGCTGCCTAAAGGCGAACACACCCTGTACATCAAATATTTCCAGGGATTTGGCCAGCTTGGGATCGTCGGCTACTACCAAGAGGGCTCCAAGCGCCATCTTATCGGTCAAGATGGCGAGGCTCTTCATTTCGAGGAGCAGTAGTTTGGCCAAAACTATAGGGAAGTTTTTCGTCGTAGGCGCCATCTCTACGGCAGTGGACTATATCATCTACTCTGTGCTGGTCTATCTGGGCGTAGCCTACTACATCGCTATCGTGATTGGTTATATGACGGGACTTTTGGTCAATTTCGTTTTGGCCAGAAAGACTGTCTTTACCAAAGGGAGCCGATTTGAAAAGATTCATCACGAATTTTTGGCCGTTTTTGGCGTATCGATTCTGGCTGTGGGACTCAATATCCTCATCGTCTGGTTTTTGGCCAAATTTGGAGTGGACTACTACAGCGGCCGGGCGGTGGCGCTGATAGTAGTTTTCTTTTTCAACTATTACGCAAGAAAAGGATTTATCTATGTGGCCTAAGCCTTTTACTTTGGCGATGGTGGTGCCCTGCTACAACGAAGAGGAGGTGCTGCCCACCACCAAAAAGGAGCTGAGCACCTTACTACAGCGCCTTAAAGAGAAAAACCTGGTGGACGAGGCCAGCTTCATCTGCTTCGTAGATGACGGGAGCCGGGACCGCACATGGGAGCTGATAGAAAAATTTGCCAAAGAGCCTCACATCAAAGGACTTAAACTCTCTCGCAATTGCGGACACCAAAACGCACTGCTCGCTGGACTCTTCTATGCCGAGGGACTTTGCGATGCAGCAGTCTCCATGGATGCGGATCTGCAAGACGATATCAGTGTGGTAGAGCAGATGTGTCAAAAGTTTCATGAAGGGTGTGAGATCGTCTATGGTGTACGAAAGCGAAGAGACACTGATACCCTATTTAAGCGGATCACTGCTGAGGGATTTTACAAGGTGATGCGCTTTATGGGAGTCGATATCATCGAAAATCATGCTGACTTTCGTCTGATGAGCAAAAAAGCATTACAGTGGCTCAAAGAATTTGAAGAGGTCAATCTCTTTTTGCGTGGCATTATCCCGCTCCTTGGGCTCAAGAGCGATATCGTCTACTACGACCGCAAAGAGCGGCTGGCAGGAGAGAGTAAGTATCCACTCAAAAAGATGCTGGCCTTTGCGTGGGATGGGATCACCAGCTTCTCCGTGGCCCCCCTTCGCTTTATCACGCTGCTTGGCATTGGTGTGCTTGTAGTGAGCTTCGTGCTCTCCATCTGGGCAATTATCGCCAAGCTGAGTGGCTCGGCGGTCTCTGGGTGGACATCGATGATGCTGATCGTCCTTTTTTTAGGTGGAGTGCAGATGCTCTCCATAGGCATCATTGGTGAATATATTGGTAAAATATACAAAGAGACCAAAAGAAGGCCGAGATTTTTCGTAGAAAGAATAGAGGGATGAAAGACCTGCTCACTGCCAAAGTGATCAAAAAGCACAACTCCCTTACCGATGGTTATATTCCAGATACCCCAAGGAAAGTGCTGCCCGATCGGCTGCTCAATGCACTCTATTATAAGTTTGAAAAAGAAGGTGAGGAGTTTACCCTCTCGATCCAAGAACTCAAGGAGCTGTTGGGTATCACCTCCCAAAAAGATGACAAGCGGATTTTCGAAGCTATTCGGATCCTCCAATCTCCCATCGTAATACGGGATTTTCGCTATCAAGATAAAGAAGTAGAGTGGGTGAGGACCCCTTTTTTATGCCGGGTGGTCAAGTACCGAAGCGATACCAACGAGATCCATTTCAAGATAGAACCAATGGTGATCGAGGCGGTCAAACAAAAAGGGGGCTATACGCCACTTGATCTTGATATCTGCAACCGCTTTCGTAGCAAGTACGCTTTGAAGCTTTATGAAATGTACCGAAGATACCGCTCCTTGCCCCACAACCGAAGTGATGTGGCAAACGATCAGATCGGCATCATCAAAAAGAGCCTCCAAGAGCTCAACCAGATGTTTAGTACCAACCACATAGCCCCCTCCAAACTTTTTGGCCAAAACGCACCAAACGCTCCTATCAACAGGGGACTTGCAGAGATAGAAAAGGTAACTGGAGAAAAGATCCACTGCTTCTACGATCGCTCTAACAAGCTTTTTATCTTTAGCTGGGGCAGAAGAGTAGAGGACATCTATCCTTCACCCGAGTGTATCATCCCCTCATCTTCTATCGAGCCTTTCGTACAATGGTATATCGACCACTTCGTCAACAAAGTGGACAATCCCAAGAGATACCATAAAAAGATCTCTCAGCAAATCATCTCCAACGACTTTGGCAATCTCGAGCGCTACTACCAGCTCTTTTTGCTAGAACTTGGCAAAGATCCCAAAAAATGTTTTGATACACAGCTTGGGAAGTTTGTCTGCTAAACTCATTGATATCTTAATCACGCTTAAGTAAATCTCCAAAATCCATCAAAATCCACGCAAAATCCCCCTCGAAGTTTAAAGAGTACCGATATGCCCGTAATTATGGTATCTACCGAGCAGTTGAAAGAAAAATGGCTTATAAGGGAATTTTTACGCAAATCGGCGAAACTTAAAGATTTTAATTACATTTACAAAAATGTCACCTTGTTGTAAACAAGTTGTAAACAAAATGTCAATAAATGTAAAGAAGCGTAAAGCAAATGTCATATTGATGTAAATAAATGGAAATTCATTGTCAAACAATTGTAAATATGATGTAGCGAAGCTGTAAACTCGTTGTCAAGCAATTGTAAATATATTGTCAAGTAAACGTAAATCTTTCAAAGATAACCCTATCAAGATAGCTACAATAATAAATAGAGCAGACAATGCAGCAAAGTGAATAAGGAATAAAAAATGGAGTCTTTGAAAAAAAGAGAGATCGAAGAGCTTGTGCGCCTCTCCTCTGTTTCAGGTTTTCGTGTCAAACGAATGGTGCTTTTTTTATTGGAAGACGAGATAATTGACCTTTACAAAAAGAAATTCCCTGTTACATTTATAAAACACTATCTTTTATAAAACACTATCTTTTTGAAAAGTATGGACTTAAAATATCTCGGCAATATCTTTATGTGTTTTTGAGAGAGCTGGCAAAAGACAACAAAATAACTTTTAGAAAAAATTCTCCAAAACCTCCCAACTTTCAAAGATTACCCTCCCAAAATGAATACAATTCTACCGTATCGGAGGAGGAGGCCGTTTCGGATACGTCTCCTTACGAAGAAGGTTCATATTCTCACAAGCAACCTGAAATCGCAAACGATGAAGTCGAAAACGCTCGAGCGACCGTAATCGAGACCGAAACGCTTGAAACAACGCCAAACGAGCCTTCTCCCTCCGATACGAAACAAAACGGCGAATACGAGATCGCTCCGATAGGAATAGAGAAAAGGTACTCCTTGGAGGAGATTTTCCCAAGGGAGAAGTGGCTCTTCGACGTATACAACCTGCCGCTCAAAGAGGGGCTGGAAAAAGAGATAGACGATATGTATATCATTGACGCTTTCGAGTGTGCGATGGAGATTCGCCGTATCAACTATCCGAAGAAGTATGAAAATGAAAAAACGGAGTTTCTTAAAAGGCTTCTTTGGAGGGTTATGAAAAGAGGATACAAATATAACCCATTTCATATGGAATATGACAAAGAGGCAAAAAACATCTATTTGGCGCTTGGTTATGAAACGAGTAGGCTATATGAAGAGGATGTCAAAAATAAGGGAATCGGACGACTTACCAAGCCGGAGTTTAATAGTTATGATACCTTAGCCATCAAAAACAAATACAAAGAAAAATGGCTTGAGAGAATGCGCACAATATCTAACAAAAATACCAACAAGGAGAAAAAATGAAAATTTTAGTTGTCAATTCAACAGGCAACGTTGGGAAAAGCTTTATCGCAAGAGAGGTGCTCTATCCTCTTCTGAGTGAAGAAAAAACACTATATGAGATCGAAAAATTCAATGAGGGCAGCGATAAGCTTGTTGGCAAAAACGTTCATTACAAATGTGTTGAGCCGTCTAAAATCGATGAAATTGTCCCAGAATTACTCTTGGTGGACAATGCAATTATAGATGTCGGAGCTTCAAGCGTGGATGAGTTTTTGCAAAACAGCAAAGAGCACAATCTGTTTGATGTGATCGATATGATTGTCATCCCTACCGTGCTTGAGTCCAAACAGGTTGCGGACACAATAAAAATCACTAAAGAGCTTAAAAAATATGGTGGTGACGAAGAAAAAATGTTCATTGTGCTAAATAAAATCAAAAGAGAACTCAATGATAATGAGTCGATAGAACAAAATCCTCATTTTGACTCTCTTTATTCAAATATTTCATCTGTTGGGGTTGAAATTGATCCCGAATACAGGCTGCGAGAATATGAGATTATCGACAAGATAAGCGAGTTGAAACTCAACATAGCCGATGTGCTTGCCGACAAAACGGACTATATAAAAGAGATTGAAAAAATCAAGAACGATGAAAATATATCGAAAGAGGAGAAACTGAAAGTAGTCAAAGAGCTGTATGACAAACATATCATTCAGACAAAAGCCAAAGAGATGCAAAAAGATTTCGAGAGGCTCGCTACAAGACTTGCCGTTTTCATCAAATGAAAGGTGAGCGATGACGATAGCACATTTTCTCATACAGCCAGCAAAGCAGAGCGGCAAGAGTGTTCTTGCCTATCTGCAATCATATTGAAAATATTTGTTTTCAATGCAAAATCTCCTTGTCTGTTTAAGATTTTTGCGCAAAAGAGCTGCATCTATTATAATTTTGTATGTATATTTTTATTAGTTAAAAACAACATTAAGCTTGATAATTTCCAAAAAGCAAGTTACAATTAACACAAATATTGTGTAAAGGATAAGCTATGGCCACTACAAAGATTAGAAGCAATCTCTATTTGGACAAAGAGCTTAAAGAGAAAGCCAAAGAGATATTCAAAGAGTATGGATTGAGTCTAAGCGATGGGATTAATATGCTTTTAAATAGAGTCGTCAAAAATAGAGAGCTTATCGTTCCAAAGGAGCTCGATATCGAACCAATAGGCAAAAACGACCCAGATTACAAAATTGTTGAAAAGACACGAGGCGAAGAGACAATATCTCTTGAAGAGTTCATGAAGATATGAGAGTCGAAATCCGAAAAAGCGCGGTAAAGGACTTCAAAAAAATTGCTGAGCCATACAAATCAAAGATCAAAAAGAAGATAGCAGAGCTGGAAAAACTTTCCGAATATAGCCTACATAAAAAAGCTGACAAATCATACTCCAGTATACAGACTTCGGGTAGGGGATTATAGGGTTTTGTTTGACGTTTTTGATGACCATATAGAAGTTGCCGCAATCAGGCATAGGAAAGAGAGCTACAAAGGATAACAATGCAAAAACAGATGATCCATAAGACAATTCGAGTCGAAAAAGATTTGTGGGAGAAATTTATGAAAATCGCTCGCTACAAAGACAGTGACGCAAGTAAAGAGATCAGAAAATTCATCAAGCGCTATTTGGCCGAGAACAGCCAGCTTTTTTTGGAGATAGAAAGCAAAAATCACAAGTGATTTATAGATAACATCAATAAATATCAATAAAATATTGAAGATTATAGTTTTCAGCTATAATAAACTATAATATATTGCTACTATAATATATTGCTAATATCTATACTTTATAGTTATTAACTAGGGAGTTGTCTATGTCGAACATCACCATCGCAAACTTCAAAGGAGGCGTAGGAAAAAGTCTCTTGGCCCATCAACTGATCACCTGCTATGGTTATCACGGGGTCGAGGTCGATCCGTATGGATCGCTAAAGGAGCGATTACCCGATAAAGTGATGAGGGTGGATATCGATGAAAAAAATCTACCGGATACTCCAGAAAACTCCGTATTCGATTTTGGAGGATTTGATGACATTAAACTCGATCAAGCCATCCAA
>Ga0256831_1002032_pt1 | contig 10638 bp, 11 predicted proteins | sample 132544metaG_FD_189087 | JGI IMG/M metagenome (GOLD analysis project Ga0256831, IMG submission 189087) | Hydrothermal vent microbial communities from Lau Basin, Pacific Ocean - 132-544 | ecosystem: Environmental > Aquatic > Marine > Hydrothermal vents | place: Pacific Ocean: Lau Basin | collected... | reverse complement strand
TTTCAAGGGCATCAAAAAGCTAAAGATATTATGCATCGTATGCAACAAGATGGACAGATTGTGTTTTAAGGAGCCTTTTTGATAATAAGAAAACTGTTTAAATTTGAAAATGCACATATCGTTCGTGGATGTTCTACTCGAAAATGTTCTGAAAATATTCATGGACACTCTTATAAAGTAGAAGTCTTATTAGAGTCCAACTATCTTGACCATGGACAGATGGTTTATGACTTTGGCTTAACCAAACGTTACATTAAAGAGTTAATAGATGCATTTGACCACTCGATTACATTATGGTCAGAAGATAACCCTTCTTATATAAAAGATATGAAAAAGCATTCATCTCGTTGGGTAGAACTTCCTGTTTCCCCATCAGCTGAACAGTTTTCAAGAGTTATATATTTAATGGTTGAACGAGTTTTAGCTTGTACAGGAATGGTCAATGGAGAAAAAAATGTTACATTGAGTAGCATAATTGTTCATGAAACAGAAACGGGGTATGCACAAGGCTTTAAAGAGGATGCCCATAGTGAATTGATGGGAATTATCAATTTGGAAGATGTTGTTTTTTCAGATGAAATTAAACATGAATGGACAAATTTTAACCTTTGGAAAGAGTTATTGGAGGGAAAATTAATGGAAAATCCAAAAAAAGTGTAGTATACTTACGCATATTTTAAATAAAAGGACATAGTAACATGAAAAAACTTACAGTTTTATCAATCGTAGCAGCAACTTTACTTCTCGTAGGATGTAATGAATCATCAACAGGGGCAGAAGCAAAAGCATCAGCAGAGAAAAAAGTAGAAGCTCCAGCAGCAGAAGCTAAAACAGAAGCAACTGAGGCTAAAAAATGTGGTGAAGGTAAATGTGGTGGTGACAAAAAGTCAGCAGCAACTGAAGCTAAAGAAGCAGCAGCAACAGCTGTAGAGAAAACTAAAGAAGCAGTAGTTGAAAAAGCAGTTGAAGTAAAAGATGCAGTTGCAGAAAAAGCAGCAGCAGCAACAGCAGCAGTTGCAGCAACAGCAACAGCAGCAGTAGATAAAACAAAAGAAGCAGCATCTGCAGTAGCAGAAAAAGCAACAGAAGCAGTAGCAGGAGCTACAGGTGGTGCAGATGGTAAAGCTCTTTTTGCTAAATGTGCTGGTTGTCATGGTGCAGACGGTAAAACAAAAGCACTTGGTAAATCAGCAGTTATTGCTGGTCAAGCAGCAACAGACTTAGAGACTAAAATTAATGGTTACAAAGCTGGTACACTTAACACAGCTGGTATGGGTGCGTTAATGAAAGGTCAAGTTGGTTCTTACAGTGACGAAGATATTAAAGCAGTAGCTGCTTATATTTCAGGACTATAGTCTTTTTATCCTTGGTTTGGGCAGACATATCAGTCTACCCCTACGGGGATATTATCTTATAAAAAAATCTTCTTCTCTATTACTTTTCAAATCTAATTTTATTGGTATCATTTTAACCATTTGCTCTTTTTCTAAATAAGCTACTTCACTTGTTGTTACTATCATCCCATCGGCTTTTTCCATAGGTGAGACCATGCCTGGTTTTTGATTGTCTAGAGGTGCGAATGATTCGCCATCCCACTCTCCTAAAATAACGCTATTTTTTCCTGCTCTAAATCTATATTCATCTCTCATTTTTGTTGTAATGAGTCCATGGTAAAAACTTTTAGTTCCTGAAAGTTTAGCAATGGTAGGTTTGACAAACATCTCAAAGTTTACCATAGCAGCTAGGGGATTTCCTGGGAGGTTAACGACAAAGCACTTATCCAGTTTTCCAAAAGTGGTTGGCTTTCCTGGTTTAATGTTTATTCCTGAAAAGTAGGTCTCCATACCCAGCTCTGTAAACGCTTGTTTTGTAAAGTCTTTGTCTCCTACTGAAACACCTCCTGAGGTTAAAATAAGGTCGGCATCTTTGGCATTGGCAACAGCAGACTTTAGAGACTCTAGTGTATCTCCTGATGAAGTGAGATAGCTGACATCACAACCCAACTCTTTGGCTCGTGCATAAAACATAGGAGCATTAGAGTTATAGAGTTGATGTTGTTCTATACGCTCATAGTGTGCCTTTAGCTCTTCACCTGTACTAAAAATCACTACTTTGGGTTTTCTAAAAACCTCTATGTGGGTTATGCCTTGTGAGGCAAGAAGTGCTAACGTATAGCCAGTTACTTTGGTATGGGAAAAAAGAAAAGGGGTACCACTCTTTATATCTTCCCCTTTCCAGCGAATCATGGCATTCTTTTTGATGTTTGCAGGAAGAACTACTCCGTTATCTGTAATTTCTACATCTTCTATGGGGACAATGGCTTCACATGAGCTTGAAGTGGGGGCTCCTGTCATGATTTTAACTACTTCTCCTTCATGGAAGGTCTCTTCTGCTCTGTCCCCTGCATAGGTAATCTCTTTTACCTTAACCTCTTTTCCTGCATCGCTAAGTTTAACAGCGTAGCCATCCATAGCAGAGTTGTCAAAACGTGGTAGGTCAAAGGTAGCTTTGTAATCTTTAGCAACAATGCACCCAAGACTCTCTTCTATGGGGATGATGTGGGTGCTTTTTTCTGTTACGTTACTGTAAATCGTCTCTAATGCTTCTTGAATAGTAATCATGAAGTTCCCTTATTATAATATGAAAATATTATAGTATAATTCGCGTAAAATAACCATATGAAGGATTTTAAATGCATGGAGAGTTTACAGAGATGGTCTTAGCCCACTCTATTTTAATAAAAGCAATGTTGGCTGTGTTCGTAGTGGGGTTAATAATACCCTTTTTAAGTAGTGATTGTTCTAAGACAGTTAAACGTATGCGTATCTATATGTTTGTAGCCCATGGTACATTAACCATGATTGCTTTTTCAGGGGTAATTGCATTTGTTTTTGCTGATTTAGCATTTTCTTTACCTATTGTTACCATGATAGTTATGTTTTTTGCCATGATTATGATAGAAGTAGTGAAATACAAAAAGATTTTAAAAAATCAAAATGCTGAAAACTGTGTTAAAAGTGGACGAATGACAGCTGTAATGTTTACATTAGTCAATATAGCAATGCTTGCAGCAATGGTGGTTTGGCAAATCATGGAAGCGAAAAGTGCAGTACCTGTTTCATAAAGAGGCTGGAGCTTCATCACTTATTTTAAAGGGTGATGAACATCGCTACATTTTTAAAGTGCGTCGCCACCGTGAAGGTGAGACCATTGCCCTGCGTAATTTAGAAGATGACTCTATCTTCTTTTATACTATCACCTCTCTTGATAAAAAAGAGGCTCATCTTTTTTTAGAAAAATCAGAAGTTTTAAAAGTTGTTGCGAAGAGAAAACTACATATTGCTTGGTGTGTTATAGACCCCAAGAGTGTCGAAAAAGTTCTACCCACACTCAATGAAATGGGTGTTGATGCTATCACTTTTATCTATTGTGAACGTTCTCAAAAGAGTTTTAAGCCAGATTTTAAACGTTTGGAGAAAATTCTACTCAACTCCTCTCAGCAGTCGGGTAGAAGTAGACTGATGAAACTGACTATGGCTAAAGACTTAAAGAGCTTCTTAGTAGATAATAAAAATGCTGTTATATTGAACTTTTCAGAAGAAACTTTAAGTGAAAATTCAAATATTGGAACTTTTGTTATTGGTTGCGAGGGTGGATTTACAGACGGTGAAGTAGCTCTGTTTAAAGCTGAAAATATTATAGGTTTAGATACGCATCTTATTTTAAAAAGTGAGTCGGCTGTTTGTGCTGTGGCTTCTAAGTTGTTGCTCTAACCTAAATTATAGCGATAAATGGTTAAAATACTTTAACTTTAAATTAAGGTATTTAACCATGATATTAACCCTTTTACTTCTTCTTTCTATTCTTTTTGTCTCCATTGAGCTACAAAAATATTTTAAAATTCCATCGCCTATTACTTTGATTGGGCTAAGTTACTCTTTTTACTATATGTTCCCTCAAATGGTTCTTTTCTCAGAGGAGACTTTTGCAGAGTTGGTTCTTTTTCTAATTCCTATTTTGATTGCAGCTGATGCCTTGCAGTTGAAGCTAGAAGACTTAAAGAAAAATGCCATTAGTCTTTTCTTCTTAGCAGTAATTTCGGTGGCACTCTCCATAGGTTTTGGTATTTTTGCTGCCAATACATTTTTTGTAGAGTATGCACTCTCCACAGGGGCAATCATTGCTCTTTTTGCTATGGTTTTGGCTACTGACCCTGTCTCTGTTGTTTCGGTATTTTCTAGTTTTAAAGTGCCTCATCGTTTGGCTATATTGGCTGAAGGTGAGTCTCTGTTTAATGATGCAACTGCATTGATTATTTTTATGTTTATTGCTATTCCTATGATGAATGGTGTAGAGATAGGGGCTATTGATATTGCTATTGTAAGTGTTAAAGTCATCTCCGTTTCGGTACTTATTGGACTTATTGTTGGGTTTATAGGAGTATTCTTAATGCGTCTTACTCATGACCCGATGAGTGAGTTGGTCTTAATACTCTTAACAGCTTATGGTTCCTTTGAACTAGCAGAGCATTTTCACATGGCTGGATTGTTGGCTGTGATTGTTTCTATTATTACGCTGAATACGGTGACACAAAAATCATTTGATAAAAAAGCAAAAGAGGTTAAAAAAGCTAGAAATATAGTACACCGTGCCAATAAAAATAAAAAAGTTTTTTCATCAAACTTTATGAGTGGAATAACAAGAAAATTAAGTTCAGATGTCTCTAGTATAGAGCGTCATAAGCAGAACCTAAATTATGTGGCTGTACTTGCTCTTCTTGCCAATACCTTTTTGTTTATGTCTATGGCAAGTATTGTTCATGTAGATTTACTTTTAAAGTACCAAACAGAGATATTGTGGATGTTCTTGATTACCACGCTTATTCGTGCTTTTATGATGGGAACATTTGGAGTCGTTTCAAATATGACTAAAAAAATGACTGATATTGGTGTGCGTTGGTGGTCAGTTTTACTCTTTGCAGGGATTAAAGGAGGGCTTTCTATTGTAATGCTTCAGATGTTGCCAGAGGGTTTTAAACATCAAGAGATGTTCAATGCTATAGTTATTGGGGTTATTTTACTCTCTACTTTTGTCTATGCCATGATTTTGGTTGGGATTATTCTATTAAATAAAAATAGTTTTGATGAGGAAGTTAGAGCAGAGGTGCATTAGATTAAATTTATTTCGATATAATACGCACCTAAATTTATTGTCTCAACTAAGATTGTTGCAGTAAATCCCTCTAACAAGAGGAAGAGCCAACGTGCTAAAGTAGGTTAGTTGCCTAATATAAATTAATTAAAGGTCTGAAAATGAGAAAAGATATTCACCCAGATTACAAAGAGTGTGCAGTAGAGTGTGCTTGTGGAAACAAGTTTGAAGTTAGAACAAATAAAGAGTCTATGACTATTGATATTTGTAATGAATGTCACCCATTCTTTACAGGTTCTGAAAGAAACGTTGATACTGCTGGTAGAATCGACAAATTTAAGAAAAAATACAACCTTTAAGGAGAAGGGACTTTAGTCCCTTTCTTTCATGGACTAAACTCCATGCTCCTGAAAGTATTATAATGCTTACATTTGTCCCCACTCCTATTGGAAACCCCCAAGACATTACTATACGAGCTTTAAAAGAGTTTGAAAAAGCGACACTGTTTTTATGTGAAGATACCCGTGAAACCAAAAGACTGTTACGCATTTTAGAAGAGCGTTTCGATTTTACCTATCCTGAGGTTGAATTTTTATCTTTTCATGAACATAATGGAGCAGAACGACTTAGTGAAGTGGCTGAACGTTTAAAAGATGAGTATGTAGTCTATGTTAGTGATGCAGGTATGCCTGTTATCTCTGACCCTGGGCAGATTTTAGTAGAGTATTGTCAGGAAAATGGCTTAGAGTATGACGTACTTCCTGGAGCTTCAGCAGTTACCACAGCTTATGCCGCTTCAGGCTTTAAAGATGGGGAGTTTCTCTTTTATGGTTTTCTTCCTCAAAAAGGCTCAGAGCGTTCTTCTAAGCTGATAGAAGTGATGAACAGCTCTACCAATATGGTTCTCTATGAAGCCCCACATAGAATAGAAAAACTTATTGGTGAAATTGCTAAATTAGATGAAAATAGGGAACTCTTCTTTGCTAAAGAACTCTCTAAAAAGTTTCAAAACTATTATAGAGGGTCGGCTAAAAAACTTTTAGAAGAGTTTGAGACCATTAATAGCAAAGGTGAATGGGTGGTTGTGATAGAAGCTAAAAAAGAGGAAGCCAAAGCACTTTATGTAGAAGATATTTTAGCTTTTGATATGCAACCCAAAGTTAAAGCAAAACTTTTAGCAAAAATAACAGATAAAAACGTTAAAGATTGGTATCAAGAACTTATCTCTTAATAGTTACTAGACTAGCTTTTAGCTACCTATTTTTAATATATAAAACACAGCAAAATTTTGATAAAATCTTTTTATGATTATATATGGAAAACAAGTCTGTCTACATGCTTTAGAAGAGCATGAATCAGCTATTAAAACAGTTTATATTGCTAAAAGAGGAATTTTACCTCAGAAAATTTTTGAAGCCTACAAGCCACGGATTAAATTCTTGGAAGAGAAGTGGGCTCAACAGATGAGTAAGAGTGGGAACCATCAAGGTATTTTACTGGAGATGGAAGAGTTTAAACAGAGTGACTTAGCTACTTTGAAAAAAGAGCGTTTTGTAGTTGTCTTAGATACGTTGACTGATGCAGGAAATATTGGAGCTATTGTTCGTTCAGCTTATGCTTTGGGTGCTGATGGAATTATTGCCACAGGTGTTAAAACACTTAACTACTCTTCGATGGTTCGTACAAGTTCAGGTGCGTTACTAAATATGCCTTTTGTAATTATTCCCAATATAGGGGATGTTTTAAATGAACTCAAGCAAGTAGGTTTTAAAACGTATGGTGCAGCCATGGATGGTACAGATATAAACTCTTGTCAATTTTCAGATAAAAGAGTATTGGTTCTTGGTTCAGAAGGAGAAGGCCTTTCTAAACGGGCTAAGTCTAAAATAGATGAATTGGTCTCTATAGAGATGAAACATGAGTTTGATTCTCTAAATGTAAGTGCAGCAGCAGCAATTTTAATACATAGGATGGGAAATGCAACTTAATGAACTTATAGAAGAAGAGGGTATAGAAAACGTTGCGATTAAGACAACTATTTCACAAGATAATTTAAATTACCTAATAGATGAAAAGTTTGAAAAACTAAGTCGAGTTAAGGCTTTAGGTTTTTTGTTAATTTTAGAACGAGAGTACAAAGAGTTAGAGGTTTCTGAACTCAGAGAACATATTAAACTCTTTTTTGAAAACAATCAACCTGATTATGATAATGTTATAGTCGTCTCTAGGAGTTTATCTACTAGTAGCGAAGGTTTCTCTTTTTTTAAGTGGTTTGTGATTGTAGGAATTCTTTTTGGAAGTTGGTATCTTTATACTGAAGGAAAATTAGATGGTTTATTGCAAAATATTACAAATAAAAAAGATATTTATAGTGATGATAAAGCTTTAGAAAACAACACAACGCAAGAAGAGGCAGAAAAAATTTCTATTACAAAAGATACTCAAGAACCTGTCTCTATAGTAGCTCCTGTTGAACCAAAGGTTGATTTGGAAGCAGAAGTAGTAGAAGAAGAGAACAGAACTGAAGAAACAGTTAAAAACCCTGAAACTATGCAGTCTTCAGTATCTAAAGAACTTACTAAAATTCAAGAGTCTCAACCTTTACTAACAAAAGCAGAAGAGAATGTAGTCACTCTTGAAGATAAAACTGAAATAAAAGCTGTACCTGCAATATCAACCATTACTATTAATCCTACAAGAGGCATGTTATGGTTTGGTTTTATTAACGTTGATACCAAGAAGAAAAAAGAGTTTATGAAGCAAGTTTCGACACCATTTGACATTAAAGATGGTCGCTGGATATTGGTTACGGGACACGGGTTTTTAGATATTGCTTCAGAAGTAAAAACACTTGAGGTAAGTGATAGAAATAAACACTACTTTTATATAGACTCTAAAGAGATAAAAGAGATTAGTCAACAAGAGTTTAGAACGCTAAATGGTGGACATGGTTGGATATAACCGAAATAGAATAAAAAAGAGGAATAGTTAATGTTTGATGAGATTCAATTTGAAAAAATAAATAGATTGCCAAAGTATATTTTCGCTGAAATAAATGATTTAAAAATGGCTGAGAGAAGAGCTGGTAAAGATATAATAGATTTTTCTATGGGTAATCCAGATGCCAGAACTCCTCAACCAATAATAGATAAGCTTTGTGAAACTGCACAGCGTGATAAAACACATGGTTACTCTGCTAGTAAGGGAATTTATAAACTTAGACTTGCTATGACCAAATGGTATAAACGTAAATACAATGTAGATCTTGACCCAGATACAGAAGTAGTAGCAACGATGGGAAGTAAAGAGGGTTACGTTCACTTAGTTCAAGCTATCTCTAACCCTGGTGATGTGGCTATTGTCCCTGACCCAACTTACCCAATTCATTCACAAGCATTTATTTTAGCAGGTGCTAATGTAGAAAAAATGGAATTGAAATTTGATGAAGAGAATTTTGAAGTAGATGAAGAGCAGTTTTTTAAAGATTTAAATGATGCCTTAGATAACTCACTACCAAAAGCAAAATTTTTGGTATTAAACTTTCCTCATAATCCAACAACAGCTACGGTTACACCTGAGTTTTATCAAAAAGTAGTGGCTCTTGCAAAAGAGAAACGTTTTTATATTATTTCAGATATTGCTTATGCTGACATCACTTTTGAGGGCTATACAACACCATCTATTTTAGAGGTAGAGGGTGCAAAAGATGTGGCTGTAGAGGCGTATACCATGTCAAAGTCTTACAACATGGCAGGTTGGCGTGTTGGTTTTGTTTGTGGAAATAAAAAGCTTATTGGAGCATTGCAAAGCATTAAATCGTGGTTAGACTATGGTATGTTTACCCCTATTCAAGTGGCAGCAACTGTTGCTCTTGATGACCACCACTATGTACCTGATGAGCAGATTATCCCTCGTTATTTAAAACGTAGAGATGTTATGCTTGAAGCATTTGAAAATGCAGGATGGCACATGGGGAAACCAAACTCTTCTATGTTTATTTGGGGTAAAATTCCTGCAAACTGTAGAGCTATGGGAAGTTTAGAGTTCTCAAAAAGATTACTGGTCGAAGCTGGTGTTGCAGTAAGCCCAGGGATTGGTTTTGGTAAGTATGGTGACGAATATGTACGTATTGCACTTATTGAAAATGAAAATAGAATTCGTCAAGCTGCACGAAACATAAAAAAGTTTCTTAAAAAAGTAGATGCTGAAAATAAAAAGGATACATAGATGATTAAAATAGGAATACTTGGAGTAGGAACAGTTGGGGCAAGTGTTGCTAATATTTTAGAGAACAATGCAGACATTTTAGAAGCGAGAGCTGGTAAAAAGATGGTTGTTAAACATGGTGTGGTTAAAAACATGGGTAAAGATAGAGGGGTAAATATTACCCTTTCAGATAACCCAATGGATGTGATTAATGACCCTGAAATAGACATAGTTGTAGAACTTATGGGTGGAGTTGAAGAGCCTTATGAACTGGTAAAAAAAGCTTTAGAAAATGGTAAAGCAGTGGTAACAGCCAACAAAGCACTTTTGGCGTATCATCGTTATGAACTCCAAGAGATAGCAGGTGATATTCCACTCATGTATGAAGCAAGTACAGCAGGTGGAATCCCTATTATTGGAGCTTTACGTAATGGTTTAGCTGCCAATCATATTGAATCTATTCAAGGTATCATGAACGGTACAACCAACTACATGTTGACCAAGATGATAAATGAGGGTGCATTATATGATGAGATTTTAAAAGAGGCTCAAGAGTTGGGTTACGCAGAAGCTGACCCAACGTTTGATGTAGGTGGTTTTGATGCCTCTCATAAACTTCTTATCTTAGCAAGTATTGCGTATGGTATAGATGCTAAACCTGAAGATATTTTGATTGAGGGTATTCAAAACATTACTCAAACCGATGTAGCCTTTGCCAAAGAGTTTGACTATGAGATTAAGCTCTTAGGAATTGCTAAAAAAGTAGAGAGTGGTGTAGAGCTTAGAGTTCACCCAACGATGATTCCTTCAAGTAGCATGATAGCAAAAGTAGATGGTGTGATGAACGCTGTCTCCGTAGTAGGTGACTGTGTTGGTGAGACCATGTATTACGGAGCAGGTGCAGGTGGTGATGCCACAGCTTCTGCTGTTATTGCTGACATTGTAGACATAGTCCGTGGAAACCATGGTCCAATGCTAGGCTACAAAAAAGGGCTAGAGAGTGACATGGAGCTTCTTTTTGAATCAGAAATTGTAACCCACTACTACCTTAGAATGAGTGTTGATGATAAGTCAGGCGTTTTAGCAAAAATAACCAATGTTTTAGAGAGATTTGATATCTCTATTGAGTCAATGTTACAAAAACCACATAAAAATGAAGATGTGGTAAAACTTCTATTTACAACGCATGAGTGCCAAGAAGAGAAAATTCAAGCTGCGATGTTAGAGCTTAAAAAACTTGATTGTGTTCATGGTGAAATTGCTATGATGAGGATTGAGAAG
>Ga0256831_1002031_pt1 | contig 10638 bp, 3 predicted proteins | sample 132544metaG_FD_189087 | JGI IMG/M metagenome (GOLD analysis project Ga0256831, IMG submission 189087) | Hydrothermal vent microbial communities from Lau Basin, Pacific Ocean - 132-544 | ecosystem: Environmental > Aquatic > Marine > Hydrothermal vents | place: Pacific Ocean: Lau Basin | collected... | reverse complement strand
TACAGGACACTTTATTAAAGATAAATGTAAGTCATTGATTTTTAATATCTGTAATTTTATTCAGTAATATAAAATCAACAACTTAAAATAAAGTGTCCTGTACAGAGATAAATAACAATGGGGTATTGTGATTTTATAGGCTTTAAAGTCATTATAAAATGCTGAGGTAAGAGCGTGGGGGCGGGGTATTTATGCATAATGCAATGTTAATAGCTGATGAGCTAGTGATTAAGGAGAAGAGGGGCGGGCAGATAGTTTGGCTACTTCTAATTCTCTTGGTTTTTTTGATTATTTTAACTCCAGAGCTTCATGCAGAAGGGACTAAAACATGGCAACCTGACCCAAACTCAACGTCTAATTTATACATCACTTCCCCAACTAGTAACACCGCTGGGGTTCGTTCATTTGCAGGTTATTTATCACAACCTAATATGAAAATGTATGTTCATATTGAAGATCCAGACAATGAAATGCTGTATATAGGGTTTTCTGGTAGTGGCTATCAATTTAGAATTGCCTCTCCTACAGGTGCGATTGTACATGGTCCGTATAGTGTTACGGGTAATATTACGAGTCATGCAATGGCTGTGGCAGGGCCTAATATTCTTAATGCTGGTGGTTATTCCACTGCAAATGCAATGTTTAAATTTGACCCTCAGGGTCTACCTTCAGGTGATTACTCGATTGAGTTTTCCTCCGCTGTTTCAATGCAGTGGTTTGATATTACTGTCACCACAAAAGGTGCCTCACCAACAGAAATCAAAGGACGGCTATGGTCACAAGCATGGCAGGTAAACTGTGGAAGTTTTACCTCTGCACTAAAAGCCAAGTTTTATGCTAGAGATGAAAAAGGTTATGTCACCCAAGTAAACTTTGCAGAGGCAGGAATTAAACCCTATGTTGGACAATTCTCCTTTAATGATACGGGTACAGGCAGTTCAGGAAATGTAGCAGAAGATCGTAAATCCGTGCCTGGCGCACAGTCAGGAAACCCCGTACAAAAAGTCTTTCTTAACCAACCTGATCCCAATGTTTATCCGCTGGGTTTAGATGGTGAAGTGCAAAATTTACCGTTAAAAGTAGAAAATCCTGCTAATCCCACGATAAATATTGACGTAACACAGTCAGGGCGTGTCGAGCTTGTACTAGATTTTGGTACCACTGGTAATTATCAAGAAGCCGTTGATAAACGACTCTTTGCTGATGTTAACGCAGGGTTAAATACCATACCGTGGGATGGTAAGCGGGGTGATGGCACAGCGGTTCAGCCGCGCGATTATCCTATTCCTGTCACCATCTCCTATACACAGGGCGAAACTCATTTTACCGCCTATGATGTGGAATATCTGGATGAAAGTTTTGTCGTTCGCACCCAAACAACAGCAGGCTTAACAGGACCCAATATCCTATTCTGGGATGATAGTCGAATCAGTCAAGACCCAGGTCTTCCACCTAATCAAAAAGTTAATACAGATGTTGGCTCGGTCGCACGTCAGCCATGGAGTACTCGTGCGTATGGAGATGTCAATACTATTAATACATGGTGGTTTTCTTATCGAGATTATCTAACAGCAACCGTTTTAATGCCTGGTGATTACGGTGATGCTCCAAATAGTTATGGTGGTGCCACGCATAAAGTACTTGCTACGCCAACCGTTTATCTAGGTTCAGTCCCTCCTGATGAAGAAAATCAGGTGACTACAACCCTTGATGGTACAGGTGATGATAGCGATGGCATTGATGATGAGGATGCATTTTCTTCTTTGCCTAATATATACACAGCCGATAGCAGTTACGCCTTAAATGTCCCTTGTGTTGGCACAGCCAAAGTTGCAGGATGGGTTGATTTTAATCAAAGCGGTGCATTTGAAGCAGCAGAGCGTGCTGAGGCTGACTGCACAACAGGTCAGGCAACATTATCATGGGCTGGTTTAACAGGACTCAGTACAGGGGCTATTTATGCCCGTTTTCGTATTGCCTCAGATGCCACTCAAATTGCTAGTCCAACAGGGGGCGCAAGCGATGGTGAAGTTGAGGATTATGCTTTATCTATTCGTGAAAACAGCGCATCGGGTCAGGTGACTGATTCAACAGGGGCTGTGGTAAAAGAAGTGGCGCTGTCTATTCAAAATGCATCGGGCGATGCTGTTATGGGTGCAAATGGACAAGCGTTAAGCGCAATAAGCGATGCCACGGGTCATTATAGCTTCAGTGGCATTCCAGTCGGTGATTATTTTATTGTAATAACACCACCAGCAGACTACGCCGCAATGGATGATGGGGATACATCGGATGATGGTGATACAGTCGCCAATATCAGCCCGATTGATAATCGTATTCCCTTTAGTATTAGCCAAACAGAAGATGATAGTGATAATAATTTTGTCGTAGCGACCATTACCCATGATGCTATTACCCAATGCGCCGCAGGACAGATAGCTGACAATCTAATTGAATATCATTTTGGACAGGCTGATGAAGGCGCAGCGTTTTTTGTAGCGGTTGGCGACGTGGCACACTTTAGTAATGTCGCTAAAATTAATGGTCGTCGCATCAATGCCCTGTTAACCATCGATGCAATCAATAGTTCAGCACCCGTTGGTGAACAGGTTAAGATTATCTATAAGCCTGCTGATGATGCCGTCAGCATTGGGGTAGAGAATGGGCCAGCTCATTCAATCGACAACAATGTAAGCTATCATATTGATTTTAGTTATGCCGATGATGGTTCACCCGCCTCTTATAGTTTTGCCTATTCTAGTGCAGATATTGATGGTGGCGAAGGACAACCCAACGAATATTTACGCCTAGATAACACTGAAATTGCTGAAACCATGCTCTCGGCTTCTAGTCATCTTATTGAAGTGTCTTATGCCAATTACCGTGAATACCGTGGAACAGCCATTCAAAATGGCGAGCCTGAATCTACGGCAGTAGCCATTTATACTAATCGCTCTAGTATTCACATGATGGTCGGGCAGCGGGATACGGGCGGAGATGCAGAATTCAGACTCGATTTTTCACGCAAAGATTTTACCCTTCCCTTTTGTCATGGCTATGACTTTGGCGATGCTGAAGGCTATAACACCACAGGCGCAACCGCTGCTAAACATGGCGTTATCGATACGCTTTATATGGGCGCGAATGTTGATATAGATGCAGGGACACAGGAAAATAAAACAGCATTAAGTGATGATGAAAATGGTATTTTAGATACAACCACTCAAGATGACGAAAATGGTATTAAAGATTTTGCAGAGTTAAACGATCTTGATACCAGCTATAGCTTAACCGTTAAAGTGACCAATAATACAGGTAAACCAGCAAACTTAATCGGCTGGATAGATGTTGATGATAGCGGTACATTTGATGCGGATGAAGCTTCCGTGATCGGCTCCATTCCAACAGGAACCAACGATGGCAATGTTAGCCTCAACTGGACAGCAGTACCGACCGATATTATTGCCCACGACAGTTATTTGCGAGTTCGTTTAACAACAGATTCCCTATCAGCTAGTAGTGTAGACGGTACAAAATTAGACGGTGAAGTAGAAGACTACGCCTTAACCATAAAAGTAGGTGGATTCCCCGTAAAAGGGCGTGTTTACAAAGACAGTAATATTAACGGAGTGAATGATGCAAGTGAGAAAGGCATTAGTGGCTTGCCTATTGTTTTGCTAGATGTAGCTAACAATACCTGTGTTAGTACCAAAACAGACGGCGATGGTCACTACACTTTCTTCCCCGTAATACCAGGAACTTACCAACTCTATGAAGCATCACGCGAAACGGTGGCAACACCACAGAACTGTACTATCAATACAGCTAAAGACCCTGCGGGTTATCGCTCAACAACCGCGAATGCATTAGCATCATTTGATGTGATCGACGCTGAAATTACGGGTAAAGATTTTGGTGATGTGCAAAGCCCTACCTTTAGTCCAAATCATAGTGGCACCGTATTAGCGGGTAATGTGATATTTTATACACACACCTTTTTGCCCAAAAGTACAGGGGTTGTAAACTTCCTTGCTAGCAGTTCTACACCTCAAACTTCAGGTTGGGGGAGTGTGATTTATGAAGATACAAACTGTAATGGTAAACTAGATGGAGCAGAAGCCAGTGTGCCTATTGCAAGTAATATAGCGACTCTAACCAATACTAAAATCTGTTTGATTAATAAGGTTTATGCTCCTGATAGCGTAGTAAATGGAGAAAATTTTAGTAATATGATCAAGGCAGACTTTAATTTTAATGCTAATACGCTTGCAGGAAGTACTAGCATTAAGGTTAGCGATCTAACTAAAGCGACCGTTAAGGCTATGCCACAAGGAATTTCTGGGCTAGAACTTCATAAAACAGTGCAAAATATCACTCAGTCTGGTGTTGAAACAGAAACACAAAATCAGGCAAAATCAGGTGATGTATTGCGCTACCGTATCTACTACAGCAATACAGGAACAGGACCAATTACGGATCTGCAGGTTGATGATATTGTACCTGAGTTTACCTTGTTAAAAGTAAATACGATGAATTGTGATACCACACCAGCAGGATTGAACTGCAGCACTAATGCTACTAATGATCCTAACTTAAACTGGGTTTTCACGGGTGTATTGAAAGCGGGTGCTAAAGGCGCTGTGAGTTACCAAGTGATAATTGATTAGGGATGTTAAGGAACGAACACGAAACAACTTTCCGATCTTTAACTTGTTTTTTTATCCCAGCTTGAATGATCTCCTTCCCCTCGTTCCCACGCTAGAGCGAGAGGAACGAGGGCGCATAAACATATTTTAATAGCGTTTAACAGCGTAACATCAGTTACTTTGCTAGAAAGTACGCGACCACTAATCTGAAAAATGCCATTAAAAAATTTTATTAATAAAGCATTCAGTATAAATTGTCTAATATTTAAACATTCGCATAGAGAGAAAAGGTTTGTTCTCTTACTCTTTGCCTATATAAAATTTCATCCTTCTTTGTAAGACCTTTCTGTGGTCGGCTTGTGGTAAAGATACAAAGATCATAATTATAAAAACAATAAATAAGGGGTTTACTATGTTAAAAAAAGCTATTTATGCTACATCAATTGCAGCCGTTGTCGGTTCTGTCTTTTTCGTTTCTGCGAGTAAAAATGAGCCTATGCTATCAAGCCATATGCAGGCGTCAGTAGTTTCTGTTAATGCTCAGGGTAAAGAGTCATTGCGTGCAGTGAAACAGGCGGCTCCAGGGCAGACTATTCAGTATGATCTAACCTATGCAAACAATAGTGATAAGTCCTTTAAAGGTTTAGTTGTTACTGGACCGATTCCTGCGCATACCCATTACTTGGCTAATACCGCTACAACAGGTGTTTCTGCAATGCGTATGGTTAGCATTGATGGTGGCAAGACATTTGAAAAAGAGCCTGTTAAGCGTCAGCAAAAGATGGCGGATGGTACGGTTAAAACCGTTGTGATTCCTGCCACTAAATATACCCATATTCGTTGGGAAGCAAGTGATGCGCTAATCTCTAATGATCAGCAACAATACACTTATCGCGTAAAAGTTAATTAACCCACTCATTTTTTCCTCCAAGGAAGAATAAAGTCTGTTTCGAATAACTCACTAGCCCACCCTAAACGTATATTCTATGCGTTTAGTTTTTATAATAATAATAAATAGAGAACACCATGAATAATAATACATTTCAACGTAAGCCATTGGCGCGCTGGGTAGCCTTTGCATTAGCTGCGACAACGGTAGCAGGTATTGCTCAAGCAGCAGCGCCGCTTGCAGGAACAGAGATCAAAAACCTCGCAACGGTTACCTATGAAGATGAAAATGGTAATAAATACTCAGCGCAGTCTAATGAGGCGATCATTACGGTTGCGCCACAATATAGAGCAACATTAGAAAATGATAAGGAGTTAATAGCAGCACCTGGTCAAACGGTTTACTTCCCCCATACATTGGAAAATATTGGTAATGTTGAGGATACTTATACGCTATCTACAACCGCTACTGATAATGCTGGAACTGATATTAATAGTAAGGTAAAAATCTTTAAGGATACGAATAATAATGGTCAGCCTGATGCAGGTGAGCCAATCATTACAGCTTTAACTTTGGCAGCGGGCGAAACAGGAAGTATTGTTATTGCCTATGTTATCCCTGCTACTGCGGTAAACGATGATTTTGCAGAAATAAAATTAACAGCAACGTCAACTGAGACGGGTGCTATTGTTAAAGATATTGGTGATAATGCTGATAATGATACAGATGACGGATCTGCAACTAACGATGATAAGGTGACCGTCGGTAGTGGTCCTATTCTTGTTTTAAATAAAGAATCGGTGATTAATGAAGCTAATAAAACCATTACTTATACGTTAACCGTTAAAAATACAGGTAGTTCTGCGGCAGCGAATGTTGATATTCTTGATGTCTTACCAAAAGTTGATACGAATGGTGATGGTACGTTAGATACACAGACAACCTTGCTGGAAAATTCCATTGTTACCAATGGTCTATTGGATGCAAATGATATTGTTGCGGCATTAACAGACGAAGCTACGCTAACAGCAGATATTGATGGTGATGGATCAACGGATGCCGCAACAAAAGTAATTCGTGCACTTGATATTGAGCTTGCAGCAAATACAACAATCTCGGTTGAATATTCTGTCACTTATGATGATAAATGGGCCGCTAGTGCAAGCATTGATAATGCCTTTACAGCCTTTGAAGATCCTGAGGGTGATCATCAGCCACCTGTTGGAAAAACACCTCCAAAATCAAATAAGACGCATAATGAAGTGCCCCAGAATTACGGTGTGCTTGCGGTCGATGACGGCACAACACCTACGTCTAACCCTGGTGTAAATGATGGTGGTGATGATAATACAGATGCCAATGTAGATGGTACTGGAGATGATGATATTCAGAAAGTTGATACCATTGCATCGGGTGACAAGGTTGTTTTCACTCATACGATTAAGAATAAAGGTAACGGTGATGACACATTTAATTTAAGTATTGCCAATACTGACTTTCCTTCAGGTACGGTTTTCACTTTCTGGAATGCGGATGGTACAGTGCAGCTAACGGATAGTGATAGTGATAATGTACCTGATACGGGCGTTATGAAGCAAGGCGAGGCAAAGCAAATTGTTGTTAAAGCAGATCTTCCATCTGGTGCTTCAAAAGATGATCCTTCTCCCGCTGATAATTCAAGTACAGCAATATTAACGGCAACTTCATCAGCAGATCCTGCATCTGCGGCTAATAAAGTATCCGACGACACTACCTTGATATTAGGAAAAATTACAGCTCCTGCGGTTGATTTGTCTGCTATTGGCGCAGCACAGCCTAATACTGGCTTTAATGATGAGGGTGTTGAAAATGCGCATAATGAAGGACCTGTTTTCTTAAAAGATGGCTTAGTTGGAGGAACCGTTACCTTCCCTATGAGTGTCGCTAATGAAGCAGGTAGTCCAGATTCATTCTTGCTAGGTTTTGATAAATTGCCAGAAGGCTGGAGTGTTGTTTTTAAAGATAGAAGTGGTGGCAATGGTGATGGCGATACGATTACCTCAACACCCTTTATTCCTGCAAGTGGAACCTTTAACTATGATGCAATTGTGACTATATCAAGCACAGCATCACAAGCATTAGCCAATTCAGATCGTGCTAATGATGTTGATGGTCATGATAAGACGGATAATAATACAAGTAATCTGGAAGATGCTGATGGTACAGCAGGTCATGAGGATAAAGACTATGTGATTGAGTTCACTGTAACCTCTGCGGTTGATAAAACACGTAACGATATTATTTCACATGCGATTGATGTTGCAGATGTTAAATCAGTTGAGATAACACCTGATGGACAAAATCAGATTCAACCAGGTGGTACGGTTGACTATCCACATAAATTGAGCAATGAAGGTAATATTGATGAGTTGGTGGAATTAACCTCGAATAATAATGATCCAGATTGGAGTTCTAGAACCTTAATTGAGAAGGATGATGGAACATTAGTTGAACTTGCTAATTTACAGGCTGGAGACAAGGTTAAAGTTCAAAATACGGATGGTTCTGCTGAAACTACAGTTGAACTAACAGATGCAGACACCGATGGAAATGTTGAATTTCCACTAAAGCCAGGTCAGTATATTAATATTACCGATAAGGTTTTTGCTCCTTCTGATGCGGCACAAGGCGAGGGGAATACCACGACACTGACTGTGACAGACCCTGATGGTACTAAGCGTAGTGCGGCAGAGGATAATAGTAATGTTATCCTAGGTCAGGTTCGTTTAACTAAAACGGTTGCATTAGATGTGGGTTGTGACAACAGGGCAGATGGTCCGTTTGCAAAAATCCAGTCATCTAAAGTAGAGCCAGGACAATGTGCCATCTGGCAGATTTTAGCGAAGAATGAAGGTAATACATTGGTTAAAAATGTCATTGTCAATGATTCTGTACCCGCTTTTACCAGTTATGTAGCAGGTTCTTTGCGCATTGATGGTTTGGCGACTGACCCTACAGATCAAATGAAAGATGATGCTGCTGAATATGATCAATCCGCTAATAAAATAACTTATTACTTAGGCGCAAATGCTGATTACGCTAACTCAAAAGGTGGTGAATTAGCCTCTGGTGAAACCTCAGTGGTTCGCTTTACAGTAAAAGTTGAAGAGTAATAGGTTTATCTCACCGTACTGGTAAGCTGTGAGAATAAATCTAATTATTAGGGTGTGCTGTGTGTAGTACACCCTAATAATAAATTATAAAGAAGGGCTACCAACTTAAGGCGGGACAAGTAACGTCATAGCAAACAACCCGCACCCTTCGACAAGCTCAGGAAGCACTGTCCTGAGTCTACCGAAGGGCTAGTTCCCTGAGCTTGTCGAAGGGTGCGGGTGAATAGCAAAAATATGAACTGTCCCGCCTTAAACTGCTAGCCTAAAGATAATACCTTCGCCAATCGCGATTTGTAGGGTGGATAAGCGATAGCGCATCCATCAAAATCAACGCGTTGCGGTGGATGCGTTACACTTATCCACCCTACCGTTTAGATTCGACGAAGATATTGTAAAGAAGTTTTATTATGAAGACTCTGAAATTATTTTCAGAGTCTTCATGGTAGGGTTTATTGTGACTCACTGTATTTTGGATGACTCACAACCAAATAATAAAAAATAATAAATAATGGTGACAAAAATGCGGGCTTTTTCACGATTTCAATATGGACAGGTGCAAACTCTGTTTTCATTGTTGCTGATTATGTTGGTATTCATTGCTCCAGCAAAGGCTGAGATAGCGCCAGCAGGAATAACAATTACTAACAGGGCAGAAATCTCTTGGTTTGATACAGCAGATGGTTTGGTAAAAAGACTGTTTTCTAATTTGTCACAAATTGTGGTGGCTGAGCAATATGGTCTATTGTTAGAAGATGATAATTATCGTTATGCTAGTCCAGGTCAAACAGTAGCGTTGCCACATCGTGTAAAAAATATCGGTAATATCACCTCCCGATACCAATTACAGGTTTCACAGCATCAGAATGATTCTGGTGATTTAAGTCGTTTGTTAGCGTATGAAGATAGTAATGGCAACGGCATTGTTGATACAGGTGAAAAAAAATTACCCCGTGTTGTTTGTGATTCTGTTAGTGAAAATAAAACCTGCTACCAAGTTCCACCCTTGGCATCGGGAGGCATTTTTCAGTTTGTAATGCAAGGAACAACCTCAATAAACGATACTGTCAGTGAAGAGTATCGACTGGGTATCTCTGTTTTCCCTCCTAAAAAGCCTGATCTTATTAAACATAATACGGATAAAGTTGAGATTATTAAAGGTGCCAATATATCTATTAACAAGACCGTTGGACCCGTTTGTGGTACGCCAATAAAGCCTAATGATGTTGTTAAATTCACCATTAATTTCACCAATAATGGTAGCAAAGAGCCAGCTGCAAAAGAGTTTGTTATAGATAGTGAATTATTTTCTGGTGTGGTATTAGAAGATGTTATTTTATCTAATTTAATTTTACATAAAACACCTGCCCCTATTGCAGTACCTGTTGAGACTATTTTACTAGTTCAATTAGCTGTCAATGAAGATACTAATCGCTGGATTAAGTTTGATACTTGGAATGGTCGTGACATTGTTAGTAAAATTGGGTTATACCTGCCTACTTCGCAAATGCAAAAAAATCAAAGCGGTAAATTAGTTTATGAACTAACGGCAGATAGTAAGATCACCTCACATACGGCATCAGTTCGTGCTGTTTTAAGTGATGGAGAAGAACAAGAGTTTAGCAGTAATAGTGTTTGTATCACCCTGACTCCTGAGAGTGGTGGTGAGGGAAGTCATGGTGAAGGCACTAAAGATAATGCAAAAATTCGTTTTCTTACGCCAATTTTAGATCTCAAAAAAGACCATAAAGAGCCAGACTTTACTTCCGATAAAGACTTTGAAGATGCCTCATTCTATCGCCTCGATAATGGCAAGTATGATTATCAACCTGCGCGTGATGGTGTCTATATTGAAGTTCATTCTAGCGGTTTGAATGCAGATGAAGATAAAGCCGAAGTGCATACAGTAAAAGTAATCTCTGGTTCGGGTGACACGTTATACGTGGTTGTTAAA
>Ga0256831_1002030_pt1 | contig 10638 bp, 10 predicted proteins | sample 132544metaG_FD_189087 | JGI IMG/M metagenome (GOLD analysis project Ga0256831, IMG submission 189087) | Hydrothermal vent microbial communities from Lau Basin, Pacific Ocean - 132-544 | ecosystem: Environmental > Aquatic > Marine > Hydrothermal vents | place: Pacific Ocean: Lau Basin | collected... | reverse complement strand
TGATTGTAGAGCAAGAGATGGGAGGGAGGCTTATGGTTAGTTGTGATGAGTTTGGGACTCGGTTTGTGATTTATTTTTAATTGTATTAAATAGTAGAATGGTGGAGCATAACGGGTTCGAACCGATGACCTTTTCGCTGCCAGCGAAACGCTCTCCCAGCTGAGCTAATGCCCCACAACTGATGAGGTGAGAATTTTACTCTTTTTTATCTTGTAGTTTAATTAAATATCTTTTAAAACTAGGAACCGATGGCTTCAGTCTCGCCCTATTCGGGACTAAAGTCTCCGATTCCAAAGAGTTTTGCAAGAAGTATTACTAACATATATTACTTGGTAAAAGTTTTTTCCAAATAGGTGTGTGGTATCTGTACATAGTTGAAAAATTTGGAGTAGTCACCAATGGTAGGGTTGAGAAGTTTTGAGAGGTTTATGCCTATACCTATATATGGGTTTCTCTCTCTTCCTGCTAGGGGGAGGTGGTCATGGTTGAAGTTTCTTGTATAGTAACCAAGGTGAAGTTCTAGGTATTTTAGGGGGGTATCTTGGAACGCTTCAAACCCATCGGCTTTTATCGCTAGGAGATGTTTCATCCGTTCATAATCGGTAGATATATCTGTGGCATTGTCTGTTTTTACAAAAGGGTTAAACTCGACTCTAAAATCCAATTTATTGGCAAGAGATGGGTTGAGGTAGAGGAGATATCCTGCACCCACACCCAAAGAGTCGGCTAGAAGGTCATTTTGGGAGAACCCATGTACACTGTACCCATCTCCTATCTCGATAAGTAGCCCTGAAATCATAATGGAAGTAAAAGAGGCGTAGAGACCTGCTTCTTTTTTACTATATCCCCAACTTTCATAAAGGGGGGCTAGGTTACGAGTGGCAACATAGTTGGTGTAGAAGTGTCCTAATTTGTCTGACCCTCCGTTGCTTGTGGTACGTTGAAACCAACCTTCATTGTCGGTGTGGTAGCTCTCTTCTCCATAGCCCCATTGGCTAAATCCCCATCCTAGTACCGTTGAGGCGAGAATAATATTGGTGGCTGTAAGTTTTTGAGTTGGGGTTAAACTCTCCATCCAACTCTCTGTACTATTATTGTTAATAGATGGGTTGGCATTTAGTGTGCCGTAGCCCAAAGAGAGGCTTAGGAGCAGTAGGTTAAAGTATCTCATGAAGCTTATTTGCCTTTTTCATCCATGAATGGAGTTCATCCCATGACTCATTCTCTATTAGTTTTTGGCAAAGGAGCATCTCATTATTGAAGCTTACTATTGATTCTAAGAGGTTTTCTTTGTTCTGTCTGAAGATATCCTCCCACATATTAGGGGAACTCTGTGCAATACGGCTCATGCTTTTAAATCCTCCACCTGCTAGGGTGACAATGGCATCTGCATCCTGTTGTCTCATAACAGAGTTGGCGATAGCATAGCTTACTGCGTGAGGCATATGCGAGATAAAAGCTGCGTGTCGGTCATGCTCTTTGGCATTCATATAGACTATTTTTGAACCAATATCATTAAAAATCTTTGTTGCGATACTGTTTTGATGCTCTCCACTCTTCTCTTTGTCACAGACTACCATAGTTTTATGTTCATACAAATCATTTATTGCTGCAGATGGTCCAAACTTTTCAGTTCCTGTCATCGGGTGTGCTGTTACGAAGTTTTTGCGAATGGCAGAGGGGATGGAGTTGGATATCTTCTCTTTACTGCTCCCAAAATCTATAATGGTGCAATCGGGTGTAACCCCTTTTAGTTTTGGCATAATGGCAATAATTGCATCTACGGGTATGGTCAAGATAATGACATCACACCCCTTAATCTTTTGAAAATCATCACTTATCTCATCAACAAGTTGCAAAGATAGTGCCTCTTTTTGATGTGATTGGTTGTGGTCATAGCCTAAAATGTAATATTCTTTGGAAAGTTTTTTAAGTGCTAAACCTAAAGAACCACCCATTAAACCTAGCCCAATAATGCCTATTTTCATCTATTCTCCCTTAATTTATGGTCGGATTATAGCACTTTTTTAGTGAAAAGTAGATACACTTATGCCATTTGAAACAACAAAGATAAACACGCTAAGGAATTACTGCTTTTATGAAAAAAATTATACCATTATCTCTCACATTAAGCTCACTTCTCCTCTCTCAAACCATCACTTCTATTAAGTATGATGGGCTTCTTCATCTCTCAACAGATGTGGCTACGGAGATATCAGGTATTCATGTCGGTGATGAGTTTGATATTAACAAGATAGATGAGTCTCTTAAAAAGTTTTATAAACAGGGTTATTTCTCTGATATTATGGTCTCGACATCAGGGGCTGGGGATTTACTTTACGCCTTTAAGGAAAAATCTGTTATCTCCAAATTGGTGATGAATGGATACAGCTCTGATGATGAATCAGAAGGGGTTTTTGTCTCTATGGGTTTGCGTAAGGGAGACCTTTATGACAGTAAAAAAATCGAATCAGCCAAGAAGAAGCTGATTAAACGAATAGAGTCCGAGGGCTACTATGATACGGTTGTGGAGGTAACCACTGAACCAAAAACAGACAGTGTTGCACTGATTTTCGATGTCAACAAAGGTGAAAAAATCTACATTAAAAATATAGATTTTGCAGGGGCTGATACGATTGATTTGGTAGATTTAGAGAATGCATTAGCCAATCAAGAGGAGGAGGTGCTGGGGTGGCTTCCTGGACTCAATGAAGGGGTTGCTCATATTGACCAACTGGGCTATGACTCCTTTCGTGCCAAAGATGTCTATATGACCAATGGTTATCTGGATGCGAAGGTGAGTGAACCTCTGATGCGAGTGGACAGTGGCTCTTATATTGCAGATGTTACTTATCAGATAGATGAGGGTCAGCAGTATCATGTAAATAAAATTGTTTTTAAGGGTCTTGTTGATGAGTTGGATGAAAATAGTATCCGAGAGAATCTTCGCCTACTTGAAGGTAAGGTCTTTAATGTTAAGAAACTAAGAAAAGATATCGCTTATATTCAAGAGCAGGTGGCAAACTTAGGGTATGCCTATGCCAAAATCACCCCAAATTTTAATAAAAATGAAAAAAATGGGATGGTGGATATTCAATATAGTATTCGTACAGGGAACAAAGTACGCATCAATGATGTTATTATCTCAGGAAACTACACCACCAAAGACAGTGTTATTCGTAGAGATGTCTTCTTGACCCCAGGGGCGATGTTTAATTTAACCGATTTAAAAGATACCAAAAGCACCTTGGGTCGTAGGGGTTTCTTTGAAAAAGTGGATATCTCACAAGAGCGTATTGATGCCAATACAATGAATATCTTGGTTAAAGTAAAAGAGACACCCACAGGAAGTATCCAAGCAGGTGGTGGATATGGGTCGATACAAAAAGCGATGGTAAATGCCAGTCTTTCGGATAGAAATATCATGGGAACAGGAATTAACGCAGGAGTCTCGATTGATTACTCAAAAATCTCTCTTAATTACGCATTGAATATCAATAACCCTCGTATTTGGGACAGTGAATATAGTTTTGGTATGAACCTCTATAGAAATGAGTTTGATTATGAGACACAAGGGTATGAACAAAAAACTTCAGGAGTGGGTGTGAATGTTGGAAAACAGATAACACGAAACTTAAGTGGTTATGTTGGATACAACTACAGTAAAAATAAGACCGATGGATATTTTGGAAACAGCACCTCTACCTATAGTAGTGTTTGGAATGATGAAGATTTCTCCTATGCTAAAAGTACTTTTTCAATGGGCTTAAACTATGATACCACGGATGATTTTTATGTCCCAAGAGAGGGAATAATTCTTGGTGGTAGTGTTGGACACTCTGGACTTGGTGGAGATGAAGAGTTTATCTCATACTCAGCAAAAGCAGGTTTTTATAAGGGGTTAGAGGATTATATTGACTATGATTTAATTTTCCGTTATAAGCTTCGTGCCAATATGCTACAAGATAGAGGACAGATTCATGGTCCAGAGAAGCTATTTTTGGGAGGACCTTCTAGTCTAAGAGGATATGAACCATACAGTATCGCACCTCATGATGACAGTGTGGGTGAGGATGAAAATGGAAATTTAGAGACTAAGCGAAAGTTTAGAGGAGGTCTAAAATCTGTGGTCAATACCATTGAGGCAAGTGTTCCACTCTCTGATTCAGCCAAGATGCGTTTGGCATTTTTCTATGACCACGGATTTATTGGAGAGGATAGCTTTACGGAGATAGAGAGAAAATCATATGGTGTTGCACTAGAGTGGTTCTCTCCTATGGGACCTATTAATCTTATTTGGGGTTGGGCAATTAACCCAGATAAGCTCGATAGAGAGTCTCTATTTGAGTTTACTATGGGACGAAGATTCTAAAACAAGAATCTTCAAAAAACTTTTCAAAAATTATAGGGAGGTATCTTTTGGATATCTTCAATCTTTAGCTCAATATCCAAGGGGCGTTCTAGCTCTTGTAGTTTCTCTCGTGCCAAGTAGAGAGACTTATCTGTTTTAATACTTAATAGATTCTCATTTAATTCAAAATCAAAATCCTCTATAAATGAGTTTTCATAAAGTGTAATGGTTACACTGTAGATAAAGCTTAATATCTTCATCTCACTCTTTTGAGGTAGAATTTCTCTATATTTTTTATAGACCTCTTTATCATAAAGCTTATCTCCTCCAAATCTCAACAGCATAGCAGTTAGCATCATCTGTTGATGTGTTACCCCAAAATTAAACTCCTGTTTGGTAGCATAGTAGGCGTGTTGATGTGCATCATAGATATTAAAGGTGTAGCCAATTGGGGTTAGCTCAATGGCATAGAGCAGTGTTTTAAGATAAGATTTAGAGAGCTTCTCCTGTTTTGCAAAGAGTTTAAAGAGTTTTTTGGCACTCTCTTTTCTTTTATCGGTATTGGTATGGGGGGTTTCAAATCTGTCAAGCATACTTTGAATACTTGGATTGATATTTTTAGGAAACAAAAAGTTACTCTTTTCTAAAAAACTGTTTAGAAAAACACCCTCTCTTACTCCCACACCTGAGGTGATAAGCTCTTTTGCCCCAATGCTCTTGATTATAGCCTGAAAAATTAATGACCCTTCGCGAATGGTATCATATCGACTTTTTGATATGTGGAGATAGGGAAGGAGAGATTTGTTTGCTAATGAGATATTGGTAAAGTACTCTTGATGGTTTTTTATTTTATAGGAGAAGGCATGAATCTTATTGAGTGGATAGGCTTTGCTTCTCATAATGCCTTTACTAAGGCTTCGAATAGTTCCCCCTATGCCAATGGCTTGTGGGTGTCTAAAATGAGCAGGAAGTTTCTCTATCTCATTTTGGATATAGGCTTTTGCCTTTTCTATCGAACCCTCCGAACCCTTGGTATCAAAAAAAAGCTCTTTAATTCGTACTGTTCCTAAGTTTAAGGAGTAGGTGTCAATGATTTTAGAGTTTTTAATAAGTGCCAAATCAGAAGAGCCTCCACCAATATCAATGCTAATACCTTGATGAACGGGAAGAAGATTTAATGCAGCCAATGCACCATATCTGGCTTCAGTTTTACCATCTATGATGTTTATCTCTACATTTAGATTCTCTTTTATCCATGTGGTAAAGGCTTGATTGTTGGGTGCATCTCTAAGTGCCGAGGTGGCAACACAGATGGTCTGTTTGACGGGGTAGAGTTTAATGGTTTTTATAAATTCATTTAGTGCCAAGTAGGCACGGTGTATGCCGATTGGTTGAAGATGCCCCTTTTTTGCATACGCACCCTCTCCAATTCGAACTTTGGATGTCTTTTCACATATGATATGAAAGCCATAGAGACTACTCTCTTGGTAGATAACAAGCCTAGCTGAGTTTGAACCAATGTCGATAACAGCTGTTGCCTGAGACATGATAGACTACTCTTCTTCTTGCATTTTATTATATTTAAATTTTAACTCTTCAGCACTCTCTGCTGCGTCTGGGTCAGAGGAGATACAATCAACAGGGCATACAGAGATACACTGTGGCTCATCATAGTGTCCTACACATTCGGTACATCGGTCTGTGTCTATTAGATAGATTGGGTCATTCTCTTCAATTGCCTCATTTGGACACTCTTCTCTACACGCATCACATGCGATACAATCATCTGCTATTTTTAAAGCCATATTATTCTCACTTTATATTTATTTTCTAATTACAAAAAGGTTTATATCTTAACAAACCTTATGATTAAATGAAATTATGAGAATAATTAGAGTTCATTGTGTAAAAAACGACTATATGGAAAAATAATACTGGCAATTGCCCCTTTTTCAGTTTTTCTATTTTTTAGGGTAAGGTCTACCCCCATAGACTCTGCTGCATTTTGTGCCAAAAAGAGTCCAAGTCCTGCACCTTCGGAGTCCAAAGAGCGTTTAAATGGGGCAAAGAAGTCTTGTGTTTCATCAATTCCAGGTCCCTCATCCATTATCTCAATAATGAAATTTTTCTCATCTGTTCGTACAGTTAAGGTAACAAGACCATCTTCTGGCGTAAAGCGTAGGGCATTTTGGATAAAGTTTTGAAAAATCTGCATAAATAGCAGGGGTTGAATGGTAATCATAAAGCGTTCAACATTAAAGTGATAGATAAAGTTTCTATTTTGAGAGTGTGCCAAAAGCTCATACTCTTCTGCTTTTTCCACCATAAAACGGATAATATTCAGCCGTTTTGGTTGCTCAAACTGCATTCCCTCTGCTCGACCAAACTCCAAAATATTATGTATCATATTATTGAGGTCATCAATAGATTTTATATTCTGCTGTAGGGTCTCTTTGATGTTGTCATCTTTCTTATACTTCATAAGGTTAATCTGATTTTTTAACCGCATAACAGCCAAAGGTGTTTTTAACTCATGTGCTGTACCCACATAGAGTTCCTTTCGGTAGTTGATAGAGGTTTTAATCTTGGCTATTAATCTATTGACCGATTCTCCAAGTTGAATAAATTCAAGTGGCAATTCAGTTATCTTAAGTGGTTGAAGCAGACTCTCATTCATATTAGAAAATTTATAGGTAAGCTTCTTTAGAGGTTTCATAAGATTACTAGAGAGGACAGAGGCGTAATAGATAATAAAAAATAGACCTGTTATAATCATAACCATCATGGCAACATAGGTCTTATAGAGAAGATTTTTCTCTTTGGTAACATTTTGTGAAATTTTGAGGTATCTTTTAGAAACAGGATAGGGAGTAACCAACTCAAGATAGTATTGGTCTCGTTTTTGAATAAGATGTGTACCTAACTGTTTGTTGGAGTTGACAATGGAGATAGAGTTTTTGTAGAGTCTGGTCAGTTCAAAGCTATTAAACTCTTTTAACAACAGGTCAGGGTCTTTGTAGTTTGAGATGAGATAACTCGCTTGTCTATCAAGTTCACTTTCAGCATCATCATAGAGATTGGTGAATAGAAAATAGGCTAAAATAGCTGAAATAGTAATAAGCATTGCTGTCATAGAGACAGCAATTTCAAGAAGAAATCTTTTTCTTAAGCTCCTTTGGGAAAGCAAAATCTATAACCTCTTCTTCTTACTGTTTCTATGGTAGTGATATTTAATGGTTTGTCCATCTTCTGTCTAATTTGGTTGATTGCTACCTCGATTACATTTGGAGTTACCAACTCAGGCTCTTCCCAAATGGCATCAAGCAGTTGCTCTTTTGAGACGATTTGGTCTTTATGCATCGCTAGGTGCGTTAATACTTCAAATGGTTTACCTTTGAGTTCAATCTCTGCACCATCATAGATGATTTTCTCCTCTTCAGGGTTGATGATAAGGTTTTCAACTTCAATAATATTTGAACCACCAAAACGTAACTTTGCTTCAATACGTGTTGTTAAAATCTCAAAGTCAAATGGCTTTCTAATAAAGTCATCTGCACCTGCTCTAAGTGCTTCTATTTCACTCTCTCTATCATCTCTAGCAGAGAGAATAATAACTGAAGTTTTAGGTGATTTCTCTTTTAATTTTACAATAATATCAATACCTTCACCATCTGGAAGCATCCAGTCAAGTAGTACCAAATCATAGTTCCTAATTCCTAAGTAGTATTCCCCATCTTTAATGTTCTCAGCCACATCATTTTGGAATCCAAACTCTTTTAGTCCATCTGACAGTGTCTTGCTTAATGTTACTTCATCTTCAATAATTAATATTCTCATTTTATTTCCAACTCCTTGTTTAATATTTTTTTAATATTATAACACAAATAGATTATAGTTTAAAGTTTTTTTAAATACAAATCGTTAAATTTACAATATTTATCCATTAGTTTATATTTTTTGATGTTTAGAAGCGTTGTTCCACTCGTTAGAGAGCGAAATTGTGGCATTCTTGATGATGTCTGGTTTAGAGATTTTTAGATAGAGTGACTCTATCTGAGAGTAGTTTTCAAAAAGCACCCTAGATATATCACTCAGAGCATTTTCTAAAAGTCCATACTCTTTTTCATGCATAGATTTTTCAATATCTTTTATAACCATTGCGTAGTCAATAAACTGATTTTCTGTATAATTGTAGTTAATTTTTGTCTCAATTATAACTTTTTGTTTCGAACTACGCTCAAAATCTAAGATACCGATGATGGTATCAATGGTTAGGGCTTCTATATGGATTGTCATAACGTTTAAGCCACGCTCTTCTCTTCTCGTTTGAAAAGACGAAGTATATTAGGGGTATGTTTATAAAAGATAATAAATGAGATAATCCAAATTGGTGCATGGGTGTGAATAACTGCGATATCAGGATGAACAATATAGGAGCTAATGAGAAGTGCTACCAATCCAATCAATGATGAGAGAGAGGAGATTTTTAGCACCTTAGCCGAAACATACCAAACCACAATTGCCACGATAGATGGAAGAGGTAACATTACAAGAAGTACCCCAAAGCCTGTTGCTACACCTTTACCACCTTCAAAAAGTAAGAAAGGGCTAAAGCAGTGACCCATAACTGCCAAAACAGCAAGAGTCCATAGAACATTGTCATCAGCACCTAAATATCTGGCAACCAACATTACAATGACTCCTTTGGTAGCATCCAAAACAAAGGTAGCAATGGTAATTTTTTTTGCAATTTTGGGTGCTTTCTCTTTTAGAACGCGTAGTACATTGGTAGCACCTATGTTTCCACTTCCCTCTTGTCTGACATCCACTCCTGCAAAAACTTTTGCCAATATAAAACCAAAAGGTATTCCTGCAACAAGATAGGCAGTTAGGTAAAGTATCAAATTTAAATCCATGAAATTCTCCATTATAAATAATTATTGGAATTCTAACTAAAAAGATGATATTTTTTGCTTTAGAGAGGTCTAATTCACGTTTAACCCAAATTATGGTATTTTTTTGTTTTTAAAATTAAAGGTATCCGATGAGCATAGATTATAGAGCAGAGATTAAACGATTAAAAGAGAAACTACCTGTTACCGTTGTGGGACACTTCTATCAGCGAGATGAGGTGTTTGAGATGGCAGATATCACAGGGGATAGTTTGGAGTTAGCAAGAAAGTGTAAAGCCGATAAGAACCCATGGGTGGTCTTTTGTGGGGTAGGATTTATGGGGCAGAGTGTCAAAGTTATCGCCCCTGAAAAACGGGTACTAATGCCAAAGGTTGCCTGTTGTGCCATGGCTCGTATGATAGATGGTTCCTATTTTGATGACTCTGTAAACTACATGGTAGAGCGAGGTGTTCCAAAAGATAATATTCTACCAATTACTTACATTAACAGTGATGCAACAGTCAAAGCAAAAGTAGGAGAGATGGGTGGTTTGGTCTGTACTTCATCGAATGCTTTTAAGATTATTGAAAAAGGGTTAGAGAGTGGTAAAAAAATCCTTTTTGTACCTGATAGATGTTTGGGACAAAATTTTGCCAACTCAATGGGGCTAAAATCGTGCATAATCGGAGAGGGAGAGTGTGACCCAAAAGAGGCAGATGTTATCTGTTTTAATGGTTTCTGCTCCGTCCACCAACTCTTTACCCTCGATGATATTGAGTTTTACCGAGAAAGATACCCTGATATCCTTATCGCCGTTCACCCAGAGTGTGACCCCAAAATTGTAGAAGCTTCTGATTTTTCAGGTTCAACATCTCAACTTATCCAATATGTAGCCCAGTTAGACCCCAAGCAGAAAGTAGCCGTGGGGACAGAGTACAACTTGGTAAATCGTATGCGTCCAAATGGAAACACATTTGTACTCTCCTCAACCAAGCCTGAGTGTCCTACTATGAATGAGACCACTTTAGAGGATTTGTATCTCACTCTAAAATCTATTGAAGATGATGCACCAATTAATGAGATTTTGGTCGATGAGCATACGGTAAAATATGCAAACTTGGCTCTGGAACGGATGTTGGCGATTAAGTAGAACTTAAGTCCCTGACCATAATAAATAACATATTTTTAAACCCAAGATACCACGCTATCAAACTTCTGTTTTTTATCCCATTGAAGAGTCTCTAGTTCAGGAGTATCAAGAAACTCTTTGGGATACCCAACACATAGATATCCGACCAACTCATACTCTTTTGAAAGGGCAAGTATCTTATTTATCTTTTTGGGTTTGAGTATACTAACCCAACCGATACCTATATTTAAACTTCTAGCCATTA
>Ga0256831_1002029_pt1 | contig 10643 bp, 10 predicted proteins | sample 132544metaG_FD_189087 | JGI IMG/M metagenome (GOLD analysis project Ga0256831, IMG submission 189087) | Hydrothermal vent microbial communities from Lau Basin, Pacific Ocean - 132-544 | ecosystem: Environmental > Aquatic > Marine > Hydrothermal vents | place: Pacific Ocean: Lau Basin | collected... | reverse complement strand
CCCCAGGGCTACCTCATAGCGGGTATGGTCTATGAGGCTGAAGGAGATGTCAGAGCGGCGATGGATTATTATCAGAAGGCGGCGGATGCGGCCAATGCGGCCAAGGATTATCAGACCGAGGCTTTTGCCAAAATCCGGCTGGCTACGCTGCTACAGAAGCCGCAGTCGCCATCACCAACGCTGACTCCCGCAGGTGGGTGAGATGCCCTGCTCAAGGACATGGCTCTGGATGTAATGCTGCCGGGCCACGAATCCGGCTCAGTGGCCGCGGCGCTTCCGCCCCTGCGCTATGCCTGAGAGCTGCTGCTGTGCTAAAATCCGCTTCGTAAATAGAACGCAGATGCCGCAGAAAAAGCTGATCTACGCAGATAAAAACAGATAAAATCGGCATGGTTCATTCTCATTCAAAACGATCTTTGCAATTTCTCCGTAAAACGTCATCCGTCATCCGTCAAAAAGAGCCTCTTCGCCACGCTTTGACGTTTGACGCTTTACGTTTGATGTGCTTTGCCAGGCGTTGACCACATGAAATTGTAAAGCTGCAGGAAAGACGATCTGAACTATGCCATAAAATCAAAACAATCTGCGAAAATCTGCGGGCGTCAGAGGTTTCTGCGTTCCATTTTCATTCCTCATCGGCGTGCAGCCGCTCATGACGTCTGCTCCTCACCCCTCTCTTTTCCCTAATCCTTCTCTTACTCCCAACCCTGATTTCCTATCCCATCATGGTCTCACCTGAACTCCTGACCCCCTACACCGTCAAACTTGCTGGCGTCACCCGGCGCCTTCCCCGCGTCGAGATCGCTCCCGGCGTCGTTATCGCCATCCTCAACATCCTGGGCGACACGCCGCTTACCGAAGCCGTGGCTCACGCCCTGGTTGCGCAATTGCCCGCCGAGGCCGAGATGCTGGTCACGCCCGAGGCCAAAAGCATCCCTTTGATCTACGCCATGTCCGTCAAGAGCGGGCTGCCCTACGTGGTGCTGCGCAAGAGTCGCAAGCCTTATATGACCGGCGCCATCAGCGCGGAGGTCATCAGCATCACCACAGGTCAGCCTCAGACCCTGTGGATGGATGGGCGGGATATTGAGCGCGTTCAGGGCAAAAAAGTCGTTTTTGTGGATGATGTTATCTCCACCGGCAGCACCCTGAAAGGCGCCCGCATCCTGCTGGAAAAAGCCGGCAGCGAGATCGTCGCGGCCGCTGCCATTATGACCGAAGGCGACAATCCCGATTGGAAGAACGTCATTGCCCTGGGCAGACTGCCGCTGTGGCTGGCGAAAGAGGAAGGCTGAGCATTTATGTTTGAACGACTTGATCAGATCGAAAAACGCTACGAAGACCTGGAGGCGCAGTTAGCCGATCCCGCAGTCTCTGCGGATTATCAGCGCGCGGCCAAAATCGCCCGGGAGCAGGCCGAAATCCGCGACATCGTCGAAACCTATCGCCAGTACCGGCGCGTCCGCCAGGAGATGGCCGAGGCGGAGGAGATGATGGCCATGGAGGATGATGCCGAGATGCGGGAACTGGCCGAGATGGAGCTGAAGGACCTGAAGCAGCAGGCCGCCGCGCTGGAAGAAGCCCTGAAGAAATTGCTGATTCCCAAAGACCCGCGCGACAGCAAGAATGTCATCGTAGAAATCCGGGCGGCCGCGGGCGGCGACGAAGCTGGCCTGTTCGCCGCAGATCTCTTCCGTCTTTACTCCCGCTACGCGGAACGGCATCGCTGGAAGGTGGAGGTGCTTTCCAGCAATCGCAGCGGCATCGGCGGATACAAGGAGATCATCTTCCTGGTCAAGGGCAAGGGCGCGTACAGCCGCCTCAAATATGAATCGGGCGTGCATCGGGTGCAACGCGTGCCCGAGACCGAATCGCAGGGACGCATTCACACCTCGACCGTGACCGTGGCGGTGCTGCCGGAGGCTGATGATGTGGAGATCGATGTCAGTCCCAACGATATCCGCATCGACATCTTTCGCTCCAGCGGGCCGGGCGGTCAGAGTGTCAACACCACCGACAGCGCTGTGCGCATCACGCATCTGCCCACGGGCCTGGTTGTTACCTGTCAGGACGAGAAGAGCCAGTTGCAGAACCGGATCAAGGCCATGTCCATCCTGCGGGCGCGGCTGTATGATATGGAAGTGCAGCGCCAGGAGGCGGAGCTGGGCGCAGAACGGCGCTCGCAGTTGGGCGGCGGCGATCGCAGCGAGAAAATCCGCACCTACAATTTCCCCCAAAATCGCGTCACCGACCACCGCATCGGCAAGAGTTCCTACAACCTGCCCGCGGTGCTGGATGGCGAGCTCGATGACTTCATCGACGAGCTGGCTCTGGCCGAACAGGCCGAACGGTTGCAGGCAGTGGGAGAATGATTAAAGGCCAGGTCGGCGTGTTTTTCACTTTAATCATTGTTCATCAATCATGGTAAAATGCGCCTGTGAAAGCTGGTCGCCCGTCATTTGGATTGACAGCCTCCGGTTTTCTTCCCCCAACATCCCCCAATTCCCCCACTGTTGCTGACAGGAGGTCCTCGTGTCGCAGCTAATCCCCCTGCTGCTGAGCGTTGTTATTCTGTTGTTGATCGCACTGATCTATCTGGTGTTTACCCGGGGCAAGGTTGAGCCCGAAAATCTGGAGGTGGCGGTGGTCAAGGCCATGCAGCAATCGGGCCTGGAGCAGACCGTCGGACGGCTGGAGACGTACGCCCGCGACATCCGCCACGATTACCGTTCGCTGGATCGGATGCTGCGCGTGCCCACCGAGCGCGGCTCTCTGGGCGAGATCGCCCTGGAGACCATTCTGGCCGATCAATTGCCGCCCGATATGTTCGGCATCCGCCAGCGGCTTTTCAATGGCGAAATCCCCGACGCCTTCATCAAATCCACCAGCGGCTACATCATCATCGACTCCAAATTTCCGCTGGACAACTATCGCCGTTTGCGAGAGATCCACGATCCCAAGGCCCGGGGCCAGTTCAAGCGCCGCTTTCTCGGCGATGTACGCGGGCATCTGGAGAAGATCGCCACCGCTTACGTGCGTCCGGAGAAAGGCACGGCCGATTTTGCCTTCGCCTTTATCCCCTCCGAGGGCGTCTACTATTTTCTGGTCACTTATGGCTATGATCTCTTGCGGGAGTATGCGCAGCGGGGCGTGCAGGTGGTGTCGCCCCTGACTCTGACGCAAAAGGTGGAGCTGATTCGGGCCGGTGTGCACGCCCGGCGCCTTTCCGAACAGGCCGAGCAGGTTCGCAACGACATCATCCAGCTTTCGCGTCGCTTCGCGACGGTGGATACCGCCTGGCGCGTTTTCTACGGCACGCATTTCCGCAACGCCGCCAACAAAGCCGATGAGATCGACGCCGCCTATCGCCAGGTGCGCGAGACTTTCGACAGCATCGCCCGTCTGGAGTGATTGACTGCCCCAGACATAATTTTCTTATTTGTGGTATGATAGAGACGCCCCACGCGATAGCTATCGAGTCAGCATTCCCGTAAGGAGGCTGTTAGGCCTCGAACGCCTGCAAATGAAAGACAGATTTCTGAAGCAAACTGAGCGCGAGTACAGCCCCGGTCAGCGCCTGGCCGCCTTGATCGTCGCCGGAACCTTTTTTCTGGCGATTCTGCCGATTCTGCTGGTGTATCTTTCGGCATGGCTGGATCGGCGATTGGGCCTGTCCCTGTTCATCTTTCCGCCCTGGACGACGATTCTGGGCTGGGGGTTGATTATCTCGGGCCTTCTCTTTGCTTTGTGGGCTGTGGTGGTGCAATTTGCCATCGGGCGGGGCGCGCCCGTGCCGGTGATGGCCACCCAGGCGTTGATCGTGCGGCCTCCCTACAACTATTGCCGTAATCCCATGGCCCTGGGGACCATCGTGCTCTATGGGGGCATTGCGGTGCTGATGGGGTCGATTTCGGCCATGATGCTGGTGGCGTTGGGAGCAGCGCTTCTGCTGTATTACATCAGGATTGCCGAGGAAAAAGAAATGGCGCTGCGATTCGGGGACTCGTATGAGGCGTACAGGCGACAAACGCCTTTCCTCATCCCTCGTTTTAGGCGGAAGTAGGAGGGGGCTGTGGTAAAATGGCGGGATGAATTCGCCGACGGTCGCGCAACGCCTGGCTGATGCCGCCCGCAGCCTGTCTCTCGCCGGGGTCGATACGCCCGAGCTGGACGCGGAGCTGTTGTTGGCCCACGCCCTGGGCGTTGATCGCACCTGGCTGCTGACGCATCCCGAACATATTTTGACGCCCGAGCAGCAGACGGCTTTCCGGGCGCTGCTTGACCGCCGGGTGCAGCGCCATCCTCTGGCCTACATCACAGGGCAGCGCTGGTTTTACGACATCTTGCTGCACGTGACGCCCGCAGTGCTCGTTCCCCGGCCCGAGACCGAGGAGCTGGTGGCGCGGGCCCTGACCTGGCTGCAAACGCATCCCCGCGCCATGGTGGCGGACATCGGCACAGGCAGTGGGGCTATCGCCCTGGCCGTGGCCAAACACACGCCGCCCACGGTGCGCATCGTCGCCACAGACATCAGCGCCCGGGCCCTGGATGTGGCCCGGGCCAACGCCTTGCGTCTGGGACTGGAGCAGCGCGTGGTCTTCCTCTTGGGGGATCTGCTGGCGCCCCTGCCCGAGCCCGTTGATTTGCTCCTGGCCAACCTGCCCTATGTGGCCGAGCGCGATCGTTCGGGCCTGGCCCCTGAGGTGAGCGTGCACGAGCCGGCCGGCGCGTTGTTCAGCGGGCCTGCGGGCCTGGATCATCTGCGCCGACTGCTGGCCCAGGCTCCCGATTTCCTCCGCCCGGGCGGCGCTGTCCTGTTGGAAATAGGCTACGATCAGGGCCCGGCTGTGATCGAACTTGCCCGGCGGTTTTTTCCCCATGCCGCCATTCGCCTTCATCAGGACCTCGCCGGTCTTGACCGACTATTGGAGATCACCACAACACAATGATCAAATTGCTTGCAACCGACCTGGATGGCACGCTGCTGGATGAACAGGGTCACATCAACGAAGAAGACATTGCCGCCCTGCGCCGGGCCCGAAAAATGGGCGTCACCGTCGTCGTGGCCACGGGGCGGATGCCCGCCACCATCGGGCCTTTTCTGGATCGACTGGAAGTGACCGCCGATGAACCGGTTGTGGGCGGACATGGCGCCGTGACAGCGCTGCGCAACGGCGAGATTCTCCACACGTTCACCATTCCCCGTGAAACCGTCGTCGAGGGTGCAGCTATCGCCCGCACCTTCGACGCTGTCCCCGCCTTTTACACCGCCCACGATATTTTTATGGAACGGATTGCTTTCTCGCCCGAACAGGATGAATACTGGCTGGCTGGCGGCATTCCCATCCGCTATGATTCTGATGTCCTCTCCCACATCGACGAAGCGCTGGTCAAACTGCTGGTCGTTCAGCCCGATGTGGCCGCCGTGCCCGCCATGCTGGAGGCGTTACGCGCCCGCCTGGGCGATCGGGCGGAGGTGGTGCGCTCGCATCAATGGTTTGTCGAGGTGGTGAACCAGGACGCCAGCAAGGGCGCAGCCATCGCCTGGATTGCGAAGCAAAGAGGCATCCGGCGGGATGAAGTGCTGGCCATCGGTGATGCCGGCAACGATGTGAGCATGTTGCGCTGGGCGGGTTATAGCGCCGCTCCCGCCAACGCTGCGCCCGAGGCCCTGGCTGCGGCCAAATGGATCGCTCCCACCCAGCCAGAGAACGCCGTGGCCGCGACATTGGAGCGTTTTGTGTTTCATCCGGTCCCACTCGACCGACGATAGACCGGCGTCAATCTCCCAAATCGGGCGGCGCGCTTTTGGCCCGGGTGTGGGCCGCTTCCGAAGCCAGCGCATCCACGCGTTCGTTTTCAGTGTGCCCGGCATGGCCTTTCACCCATTCCCAGCGCACCTCATGCGGTTCGATAGCCTTGAGCAGGGCCTGCCACAGGTCTTTGTTCTTCACCGGTTTCTTGCTGGCGGTTTTCCAGCCGTTGCGCTGCCAGTTATGCACCCATTGGGTGATGCCCCGCCGCAAATACTGCGAATCGGTGTGGAGGATGACGTTGCAGGGGCGATTGAGGGCGTCGAGGGCATTGATGGCCGCCCGCAACTCCATGCGGTTGTTGGTGGTCTTGCTGGCTGCGCCCACCAGTTCTTTTTCATGACCATTGGCGCGCAAGAGCGCCGCCCAGCCGCCTGGTCCGGGGTTTCCCAAACAGGCTCCGTCGGTGTAAATGTGGACAAGAGGTCTGGCACTCAAATTGCGATCTCCTTGCCCACCATCAGGTCTACATAACGACTGCCGAAAGCGTCCTGGAACGCGGTCAGCGACCAGTCACAGCTATCGTGAGGCGATAGGGAGACGACTTTGGGGTCGCGGCGATAGAGGAAGGAAATCGCCTCATGCACATCGGCCCTGGTGATGTGTTCCCACGGCCAGCGGCCCGTGCCGAAGTATTGCTGGGCGGGGATGCCGTGCCGCACCGACCGCGAAGCGGTGACCGGGAAGTGCAGCCCGCCGATGACGCCGTACAACGGCTCGTCGAAGAGCATCTCCTTGCGGGTGATGATGCGCTGGATGGTGGGATGCCCGCAGCCGATGATGAGCACGATGCCCTTGCCTGCCACGTTGATGGCCAGAGATTGTTCGGGCGTCCAGCCCAGGAAGAAGAGCTGGCGGGGAATGGGGGCCATGCTGGCAATGCCCGGCGCCAGCACCGTGGGCTCCTCCACCACGATGGCCGTAGCCGAAGGATTGACGATGGGCACGGGCGCGTAAGCGGGCGCCTGGTGCAGGTTCACATAACCGGCGGAAGGCCCGAAAATCCCATCCTTCACATGCTGCATCCCTCCCACGTGGTCCAGATGGTTGTGGGAGATGAAGATCATGTCGATCTCATCGAAAGAGATTCCCAGTTTCGCCATGTTGCGCAGCAGGGGCGATGGATGCTCAAAGTCTCTGTTCAGGCCCATATCGAAAAGGATGGTGGTGTCATCGGCCCGGATGAGATAGGAAACGCCCGGTTCTCCTTCCAGCTCATCGCTGGCCGTGCGCCAGTCGATGAGAGGCAAGATGGTGAGATTCTTGACGCTGCCAATATCTCCCAGCTTCGGATATTGGCTGGCCTGCCACACGGCCTCGGCCTGTTTCTGCCCCTGCACAAAGCGCAGCGCCATGAAGGCGGGCGGGATAGCCGCGCCCAGCAGGGCGATTTCCATAGCGTTTTTCATTGTTTTGGCGTCGCTCATCATCCACGCGCTCCTGAGAAGCCTATCGGGAGAATGGGGGTTGAGAGAGTCATGGAGATTGCGGGACGACCCCTCGAATCTCCATGACTCTCTGCCAGTCTCCACGAATCTCTATGAACTCAGCTCCGCCCGCTTGCGTTCCACCAGATCCACCACTTCGGGGAAGTCGATGTGCAGGCGTTTGAGCGTTTCCAGGGTGGGAATGCCGTTCTTGTCCCAGCCGCGGCGCTTGTAAACCGCATCAACCAGTTGTTCGTAACGGTCTTCGCGATAATCCCGCAGTTTGGCCATCTTTTCCTCGGTGCTCAGGCCTTCAGGATCAACGCCCACCTCTTCTCGAAGCTGCTTGTCATAACGTTCTTGTCGGGATTCATATTCCTCGACCGTGACAGGCCCGACTGCTCGGTAGGGGTTGTAGTCGAATTTGCGGATGCCATAGCCCATGCGCAGGGTGAAAACCCGCTGGAAGTTGTAGACCCGCTCCGATTGTTCGACAAGGCCATCACCGGTGATGGGGACGCCGGTGGTGCCTTCGAACAGCCAGGTGTAATTCTCCACGTGCTCGGGCACTTTGGCTGGCTCGTCGGTTTCCTTGTTGTCGGGCGGCTCGATGTCGTTCCAGGGCAGCTTGCACAGGCCATGCAGGCTGAACCAGGTGCGCCACATGGGGAAGTAATGCAGCGCCTCGGCCTTGTCTTCGAAGGTGGGAATCAACTTCTCCACCTGATCCATGAAGATGAGCCAGGCTTCGTCATGCTGCGGGCCTTTCAGGGTCATGCCGTAGCCGCCCTGCTGGGCCAGCGATTCCTTGGTCACATACTCCGAGTGCTCCAGGCCCTTGCCCTGCATGCCGATATCTTGCAGGAACTGGCGATCTGCGCCCTTTGTCTCGGCGAAATAATCCACCATCCAACGCACGCCGTTGCCTACAACTTCGGCGCCGAAGCCTTCGCCCCGGGCCATCTGATGCAGCAGCTCCGCCGCATCCTTCCAGTTGCCCCAGGTCAGGTCCAGGCCGCCGGTGTCGGTTTCGTCGATGATGCCATTCTCCCACAGCTCCATCACAAAGGCGATGGAGTTGGCCAGGGTGATGGTGTCGATGCCGTAGGTGTCTGCATAGAAATTCAGCTCCAGCACGCCCAGGGGATCGAAGTTGCCGATGTTGGCGCCCAGGCCCGCGGCGGTTTCGTATTCGGGGCCATCTACAATGACTGCTTCGCCTGCGTAGGGCCCGGTTTGCAGCCGGAAATTATCCACGGCATGGGAACAGGACATCTGGCAGCCCGCCCAGCAGCCGTCGGGCATGCCCTGAGTAAACAGGCTCTTCCACACGGTCGAATCGATTTTATGGGCTTCGGGATGGGAGCCGTATTTGAAATTGTGCACCGGCAGCAGATCGAAATGATCCATGATCTCCACCAGGTGCGCCGTGCCGATGCTTCGCATCTGGTTCTGCACATCATCATACAGGGCAATTTCCTTGTTGATGCGCTTGCCCGCTTTTTTGATCAATTCCATGTTGGCGGGGTTGTTGCTGCGGCCCGAAAGGCTGCTATAGCGCACCACGATGCCCTTGATGCGTTTATCCCGGAAGACGCGACCCACGCCGCCGCGGGCGCATTGCTTCACCCGCACATGCTTGCGGCGCACATCATACCAGCTCAGGTTCAGGATGCCGTAGCGGATATGCTCGGCTGCTTCGCCCGCCGAAACCACCGAAACGCCCATCTTGCCCCGTTCGCCTTTGGCAGGATTCGCGTACATCTCCGTCAATTGCTCGGCGATGATATGCGTGTCCAATTCCTCCATCGGCGCTTCTTCGATGGTCACCTTGCCGGTGTCGCCGTCGATGAAGATGATGACGTCCTTATCGGCTTTGCCCTGGATCTCCAGCGCATCGAAGCCCGCGAATTTGAGATAAGGCCCGAAATAGCCGCCGCCATTGCTGTCGATAATGGAGTGCGTCAGGGGCGACACCGTCACTGCGGTGGTCTTGCCCAGGCCCGGATACGCGGTGGAGCCGCTGATGGGACCATTGGCCAGAATCAGCTCGTTGCGATTGTCATCCCACTTGGTGTTCCCGTCGATGGCGTTCCACAGCAGCCACAGGGCAAACCCCCGACCGCCGGTGAACACATCTTTCATCTCCTGAGTGACCGGCTTTTCCTGAATCTCGTTGTCATCCAGATTGATATAAAGCGTGCGGTTGGCGTATCCTTTTTCAACCGGACGCAGTTCGTATTCGTACTCGGCAAGCAGCTTGTGCGCTGCCTTCATTTCTTCTACGAGAGGGCTAATCGCCATTGATACGACCTCCTTTGAGGGCAAAATGTATGAATGAAATCGTGAATGTGTTGGCAATGGAATGCGTGCGTTTGTCACGCCGACGTACGCAAACAGAATCGACGCGTTGCCGCCCCGATTCTGCCTTTGAATTATCTCAAATTTCGGCGTTTTTGGAAAATATGGGCGGACAAAGTGCGCGTTTCGAATCCACCATCATCAGGCCTGTCGATTGAGATCAGGGGTGATGGCTTGTGTCCGCGTATCGGCTCGCGTCTTGGGGCTTTCTGTCAGCGATTGACGGGGCTGAGAGGGCTACTTCTTCACCGCGCCGCTCAGCTCCAAAGTGCGCAAGCGATGGTGCAGGGAGCCGATGAGATGCCGGTACACCGAGCGGGCGATGTCGCAGTCATCATCGAACAACTTGCGCATTTTGTCCGCATCCATCACCAGCGCGTTCACCTCGGTGATGGTCCTGGCCGTGCAGGTGTGTACATTGGGCGGGAACAGGGCCGAGCAGCCGGTGACATCTCCCGCACCCAGCGGTTTGATGGGCGAAAGCGCCTTGTCCTTGATGTGCAATTCTTCCGCCACCTCGCCCGACAGGATGAAATACACCTCTTTGGCGGGCGCGCCCTGCTCGTGTATCACGGCTCCGGGCAGGAAGGTTTCTTCCCGGCAGATGGTCATGAACTTTTGCAGTTGCTCATCTGACAGCCGGCTGAAAAGCGGATACGCACTCAGTTGCTTGATGTCGATCAGTACAAATTCCGTCATGGTTCGCCTCCTGTGCAGCGCGTGATGTGCGGCGCACCTGGCGGCAACCTGGGCGCACCGGGCCAGCGCCTCGTCTCTCCTTGCAGGCCCGATGCGCGCCAGGCGGCTTCAAGTGCGTCGCCCTTTCGGTTGGGTGCGTTGACTCTGTTGGGGATCAGGATAATGTGCGGGTGCGGCGCTCCAGAATCGCACGCCGTAGCGATCGATAACCTGCGCCCGGCCGCTGGTCAGCAATCCGGCCAGGGCTTCATCGATGGTTGCAGCGGGCCTATACGCGGCCAGCGCCCGACGGATCTGGTCTTCTCGCATGGGGTGGCGGGTGATGATGGCCACCACGCCATCC
>Ga0256831_1002028_pt1 | contig 10643 bp, 9 predicted proteins | sample 132544metaG_FD_189087 | JGI IMG/M metagenome (GOLD analysis project Ga0256831, IMG submission 189087) | Hydrothermal vent microbial communities from Lau Basin, Pacific Ocean - 132-544 | ecosystem: Environmental > Aquatic > Marine > Hydrothermal vents | place: Pacific Ocean: Lau Basin | collected... | reverse complement strand
AGTCTTCAGTAAGGATTATCTCTTTTACAAAACTCATCATTCATCTACCCTTTTAGCTCCTGCCTGTATTGTACCTGAGAGCTATTCATAATATTTTAATACCCTTGAAAAATAAAACGGAATGCTCTAACAATCCAACATGACAGGAAATATCTGAAAAAGATGGTTTCGCTCCTCTATTCGGGATACCTCAAAGAGAACGGTGGAGCATAAAATCACTCATTCTTCATTTCATTAATCTTAAATTTTATTGCTATATTTGAGCAGATTTTTCAGTTTCTATTATTTAATGAATCAAGTTTTACCACCTTTATGAGTCAATTCAAACTACCACCTGTATCAATATTAATGGGCTCAACATTAATTAACTATTTAAAAATTAACTTAAATCTATTATTATGTTTAAATTACTATTTATCAGCACAATGTTGCTCGCTGCAACATCATTAAACTCCTCATCCTGGGAATTAAAGAAAGACAACGATGGTATAAAAGTTTATGTTCGCTCAGTTGAAGGCTCATCGTTTAAAGAGTACAAAGGAGAGACTGTTTTAAAAAACACAACGTTGACAAAAGTGCTTGATGTTATTTTTGATATAGAAAATTATGACAAACTATTTCCGGATGTTTCCAAACAGAAGGTTGTTAAGCAGATAAGTAGATATCACAATATTCATTACGTTAAGATTAGTACTCCATGGCCTGTAAGCGACAGGGATAATGTTAGTGAGCTAGAGGCAACAGTATCAGAAGATGGTAAAAGTGCCAAAATTATTGTTAATGCAAAGCCTGATATGGTGGAGAAAAATAAAGATCTTGTTCGTATTAGTGGTGGAAAGGGGCATTGGGAGCTTAAAGAGAATAATGACAATAGTGTAAGTGTGGTGTATCAATACCATGGAAATCCGGGAGGTAGCATTCCTTCTTGGTTAGCCAATAGTTTTGTAGTATCTCATCCATTTGAAACATTAGAAAATCTTCATAAAAGAGTTGAGAAATAAATTATTTAATCTAAAATTATAGGATATTATGAGAGTGTAGTCACAGAATGATAAAAAACATCTGAACTACCCCCTGTAAACCCACGATTTCTTCAATTAAGTTCCGCTGTAACCCTGTAACCCCAAAATTGTAACTTTTCCCGCTGATTAGCCGTCTAACAGATAAACCTTAAAGAAAAAATCATGAAACGAAAGTTATTATCTCGACTATTTATCTATGGAATATTTACTACTTCCACAATTCTGTCAACAGTTACTGCACAAGACAGAGAGTCACGCCCTATTCCCGATATTATAACACAGGTTTATGTTAGTTCAGGTATTGATTTGTATGTGACACAGGCAGGCAAATCTTCTCTTGAAATAGAGGCGAACAAGGATGTTATGGGAAAAATTATTACCGAAATCAAAGGGCATGAACTTAGAATCTACACATCCAACCATTTTAGATGGAAAAGAACCACTACTCCTAAAGTTCATTTAACTCTTAATCAGATAGAGAAGATCGTGTGTACAGCAGGAGCAGATGTTTACACAAAAAATGCAATAAAAACAGACTCGCTTGAACTAATTGTAAAAAGTGGTGCCGATATGTATGCAACTGTTGATACAAAACTGTTGAAAATAACCTCCTCTTCCGGTTCCGACATTAAGGTAAAAGGAAAAACTGTTTCATTAATTGCCAGTGCAGGTAGCGGTAGTGATATTATTGCCGAAGATCTTGCGGCAAAATATGTTAAGGTTAGTACATCTTCCGGCTCTGATGCCAAGGTTTATGCTTTGGAAAGTATTGATGCTCATGCAAGCAGTGGAAGTGATATTATCTTCTTTGGCGACCCTATCAACAAGAGTGTGAAAAAATCAAGTGGTGGCGATGTTACTCAAAAGTAATACTCGCCTATACTGTAGTTCTATTCGTTCTCTTTTGTCGTTTTAAAAAATGAGACAATATTTATAAGTTTTGATGCACGCTCGTTCAAATCAACTGACTTAGTCATTAGTATTTTGGTTTGGGATGCATTTTTTTGTGTTCCGTTATTCATCTCCTGAATGGCTGATGAAATTTGTTCAATACCAAACTTCTGCTCCGTGCTTGCCGTCGACACCTCCTGCACAAGTGTGGATGTCTCTTTAATAACGGGTACAAGGTCTTCGAGGTTTGTTGTTGCCACCTCCGAAACCATAAGCGCTTTTCGCGACAGCTTCTCTATCTCTTCAGCAGCAGCCTTACTCTTTTCAGCCAGCTTCTTCACCTCGGTAGCCACAACCGAGAATCCCCTACCCGACTCTCCTGCCCGGGCAGCCTCAACAGACGCATTTAGTGCAAGGATATCTGTTTGAGTGGCAATAGATTGAATTATGGAGATTCGTTCGGCCACTTTATTCATCGACTTATTCATTCTTTTAGTTGAGTTATTACTCTTTTCCACATTTTCCAGTGCCTTATTTGACAGCTCTTCAGCCCTCTTGGTACTCTCAATGTTTTGATGAATATTTGCCGTCATCTCCTGAATAGCTGACGAAACCTCTTCAGTGGATGATGCCATCTCGGAAGATGACTCCGACAATGTTTGAGCTTCATTTTCAAAATCGAGAGACGAGATCTCCACTCTTTGTGAGTTTTCACGAATCTCGTCTACAACAGTAGTTAGTTTTGTAACCATATTGCCAAGTGAACTTTGCATTACCTGCAGCTCATCCTCTCCATTTTTAGCAGTTACAATATTTTTGTACAACTCCCCTTTTTCTATCGCCTGCGTAATAATGGTAGCCTCCTTTATAGGCTTGGTTATTTTACTTATTATTAACCACAACACTGTTCCTAATAGTAGATTTATCAAAAAGCCAACCAACAATATAGTCCAGATTATATTATTTGCCTCTTTATTGATAACCCTTTCAGGCGCAGTAATAATTATGTACCATGGCGAGGTGGCATTACCTATAAAAAATGGATAAAAATAAAACAGAGTCATTTCATTGTTAAACATTGCATCTAAAGTGAATGACTCATGTGAACCAAGTTTTTTATTCAAACCAAACTCTTTTTCAATATCCGGATACTCTTCAGAAAAGTACTTGCCAAGCAGCTCTGAATTCTTATGGCCAGCTATCATTCCCTGCTCTGAGACAAGAAATGCCTCACTATTTTCAAAAGGTACAATTGAAGCCATATATTTTGGGAATATAGTCAGCGACATATCTACTCCAACTAATCCGGCAAATTCTCCATTGTCAAGTATTGGTACTGCGAGAGTAGTTTCCAACACCTGATCTTCAGCATCGGCTCCATTTGTCTCACTCGACTTAGTATTATCATAAATACACCAATAGGGCTCCATCATCGCCTCCTGTCTCGAATCTTTTATCCGATGATAACCGGTACGTGTTACTACACCTCCCATATCACGATCTTCAACATCCTTTTTAATCTCACCATTTTTGCGATAAAAAGATACTGAGTGTCTCCCTGGTTTATCACCCCATTCAGGGTCAAGGAAGCTATACTCCCAACAGTACCACACACCAATGTAGTCCGGATTATCTTCTGTAACGCGCCGAATCATGTTATTGTAAATATCCAGTCTCTCATCTGCCGGAACTGTTTTATAGGCTTCCAGGCTCTGAGCAATGCCACGAGCAACACCCAATTGAGTTGACAGAATAGTTCTAATCTCATAACCAGCAATCTTCACCTCCCGTTCAACAATATTTATGTTTTTTTCGATAACTAACTTACGGACAAAATTACTGGCATTAAAAAATATAATAGCTAATAAAATAGAGATAGAGCCTAAAATGTAGAGAAGTAATTTGTTTCTAACACTTTTTTTGAATTGAAATATTTTCATCTACTGAATGTTATTTCTCTAAATATTGTATGCGACAACCTAAATAACTGCACGTGTGATACGGTATAAAAAGGTAAAAGGTTTTGTTTTTATTGTAAATATAGTCAATCTGCATGGTTAACGATACTATTATTATGACATCTCTGGTATAGTTAATAATTTATTGAGGTTGCTATATTTTATTAACTTTGCGCTGATTTAACAGTTAAAAGAATTGTATCGATCATTTTTTAAAATAAAAAGAGATGAAATTATTAGAAGGAAAAACTGCAATTATTACTGGTGCTGCACGTGGTATTGGTAAATCAATTGCTCTTAAGTATGCTGCTCAGGGATGTAATGTTGCATTTACCGATCTAGCTATTAATGAGAGTGCTCAGGAGACTGAAAAAGCACTGCTCGAAATGGGTGTTAAAGCTAAGGCGTATGCATCTGATGCAAGTAACTACGAAGATACGCATCGCGTGGTTGACGAAATTGTTAAAGAGTTTGGTCAGGTTGATATTCTTGTTAATAACGCCGGAATAACAAAAGACACCTTGTTGATGCGCATGACTGAAGAGCAGTGGGATTTGGTTATTAATGTAAATCTGAAATCTGTTTTCAACTTCACAAAAGCTGTTCAACGTATTATGCTCAAGCAGCGAAGTGGTTCGATTATAAACATGAGCTCGGTTGTAGGTGTTAGCGGAAATGCCGGTCAGGCAAACTACTCTGCTTCAAAAGCCGGTATTATCGGATTTACCAAATCGGTAGCTAAGGAGTTGGGTTCAAGAGGTATTAGAAGTAATGCTATTGCTCCGGGTTTCATTATCACCGAAATGACAGGTAAGCTGCCTGAGGATGTGAAAAAAGAGTGGGAGAGTCAAATCCCACTGCGCCGTGGTGGTACACCTGAAGATGTTGCAGACGTATGTTTGTTCCTTGGTTCTGACCTTTCAGGATATGTTTCAGGTCAGGTTATTCATGTTTGTGGTGGTATGAATATGTAGCCGAACAGAAGATTATTATATAAAAGGGTGGTTAAAAACCACCTTTTTTTTCAGATTATTATCTATCTTTGGTTTTGAGTTACATTATAAAAACAGTGTTGATCTCATGAGCCATATTAAGGAGATTCTAATAATTGCATCTTAAACTAACAGGCCTAATGTCCAGACTTCATCTTTTTCAAATATTCCTACTGTTAACAAGCTTAGCAGGTTGCTCTTCATTTTCAGTGATGAATTTTGAGGTAATGAGACCTGCCGGCTATTCTGTTCCTCCCGAAATTAAATCGGTAGTACTAGTCGATAACTCAATAGTCTTTCCCGATACCAATGTGAGTATTATTATGTTGGACAAGGAAATTATTAAAGTAGACACCACAAAGGTAGCAGATTACAGTTCGCACGTGTTAAACACAATCAGAGATGAGCTTCTGTCCAGAATGTTTTTTGACACAGTGTACGTTGACACAATCCAATATAAGAAAATTAGTAGGGGGGCAGCGTTGGGTAAACTGTCATACAACCAGATTCAGAATATATGCAGCAAGTTTGGTGCCGATGCAATTATCTCACTTGACGCATACAGGTATACCAATAATATCTCAATACAGACTCTTATCGATTATGATGAGTACTACTCAACATACGATGCTTCAGCCATAAACTACTGGAGGATTTATGACTGTTTTAATATGTCTATTTTAAATTTCCATCTGCAACAAGACACTATCTTCTGGGATAATATAGGCTCGACATTAAACGGCTCGTTAAATCCATTTATTTCGTTCGATAAGGCCACCCACAAAATAGGGTCATATCTTTCGTATCAGATGGTTGACTATCTTGTTCCCTATTGGGAGGAGGTTTCCAGAAATCTCTACACATCGGGTAGTATGCACTTCTTAAATGCTAGCGACTGGGTAAACAGAGGTAACTGGGAAGAGGCTGAAAAGATATGGAACTACATCTATTCCAATAGTTCAAAAAAAGCGAAAATAAAAGCTGCACTAAATCTGGCTTTAGCATTCGAGAGATATGGTGATATTGATGAGGCAACCGATTGGGCTTATAAAGTTTATAAAATTCTGGAGGAGAATGACACCAAGACCAATAGTGATATAAACAGATATGCCGTAGACTATTACATTAACCTTTCGAAACGCAAACAGGAATATAAAAAGCTTATTGAACAGCTTGGGGAATGATGGGTTACAGGGTTATTTATTATTGATGAGTGAATAATTTCAAAGAACATACTAAAGTTATCATAGGACATTGGCAGTACTTATGGGTGCTAATCTTATCTCTAGTAGTGTTCTCTTGTGTAGGACAGAGTAGAGGTAAAGGGGGTGATAAGATATTAGGATTTGACTCCCTGTTAAAGTTAAAAGGGTCTGTTGTTAGTGGGTATGTTATCAATACAAACACTAAAGAGATAATTGCAGCTGTTAATCAGGAGTACAGAATGACACCTGCCTCACTGTCGAAGATATTCACTTCATCGGCAGCATTGAACCTGTTGGGGCCTAACTATAAATTCACTACCGGCATAAGTATCAGCAGTGATAATATTAGCGATGGTATTTTGAAAGGTGATGTAATAATTACAGGGGGAGGCGATCCTACTTTAGGTTCAAAGTATTTTGCAGGTACACATCCCGATTCTATTTTTTTAAAGATTCTATTGAGCTTAAAAAAGAGTGGAATTAAAACAGTTTCGGGTGATTTAATCCTCGTCTCAGACTATTTTTCTAAGCCTGCCTACCCATCACTGAGATTATGGGAAGATATGTCGAACTACTATGGAGCACCACCTTCGGGGCTGAGTTTCATGGATAATACTTTTACGGTTTCTCTCGAATCACCCTCAAAACCAGGCATTTTATGTAAGGTAACAGAAATTACTCCTGACTGTGGCATCACTTTTGATTGCAGGGTAATAGCCTCATTATCGCAAAAAGATAGTGCATATATCTATGGTGCACCCGGTTTAAAAGAGTGGTATATCGACGGTTCTATACCTACTGGCCGAGAGGAGTTTAAGATTAAGGGTGCCCTACCCTACCCTGAAAAAGTTTTTGGACGATTACTGAAAAGCTTTCTGAACAAAAATGGGATATCGGTTGATAGATTATCATTCAAATCATCTAAAGAGATTAAGAGGAGTATTGATATCGGAAAGATAGACTCTCCTCCTCTCAGCTCAATAGTTAAAGTTCTTAACAAGCGCAGTATTAACCTCTTTGCCGACCACCTGTTTTTAGCTATGGCCAGAGAGAGAGGCCGTGCAAATTGGGATAATGCACGCAAGGTTGTTTCAGAATTTTGGAGCAGCAGTATCGGTACGAATGAGATATACCTCCACGATGGAAGCGGGCTTTCGCCTTTCAATTACTGTTCACCCGTAGATATGACTGATGCATTAATATTTATGTCGGATAGTGAGTTAAGCGGTCTGTTTAAAGAGTCTCTATCCATATCGGGGGTTGATGGTACGTTAAAAAGGATGTGGAACACCCCGGAAACCAAGGGAAGAGTAAAAGGCAAAAGCGGCTACATGAAAGGTGTATTGGGCTATGCAGGTTACATCAAAACAAAAAAGAACCGCAAACTTACATTTTGCATAATTGTAAATCGTTTTACCGAACCGGTTAGTGAAGTGAGGAGGCTTATTGAGATGGAGGTAGAAAAAATCATCTTAGAAAATTAGGTATGGATGTAAGTTTCGTTTAATTGCAAATTGTTGTACCGTTCAGAGGTTGTTTTACAGCAATTAATATTATTTTTGTGATATATTTTAAATGATGATGAATAACGAAATAATACTACTCAATATCAACGGAGAGGACAAACCGGGAATTAGCTCTACTCTAATTGATGTATTGTCGAAATACGATGTTCAAATTTTAGATATTGGACAGGCGGTAATACATGATGGCTTGTCGCTTGGTATAATGTTCAGAATACCAAAAAAAATTGAGTCTTCACCAATATTAAAGGATTTGCTGTTTAAGTCGTACGAGCTGAATGTGCAGATAAAATTCACGCCTATCAGTGATGAGAAGTACAAAGAATGGGTTAATCATCAGGGTAAGAAACGTTATATCATAACACTAATATCCCGTCAGACCACTGCCCTGCAACTTTCCAGACTAACCGAGTTGATATATAAACAGAAATTGAATATTGATATCATAACAAGATTGACTGGGCGACCAAAGCTGACTGACATTGATATCAACACAAAATCAAGTATTGAGTTTTCAGTAAGAGGAAATCCTGTGGATGAAGTTGCTTTTCGTGAGGAGTTGATGAAGATATCCAAAGCTACAGGAGCCGATATTGCATTTCAAAAGGATAATATTTTTAGACGAAACAGAAGGCTGGTATGTTTCGATATGGACAGCACTCTTATTCAAACTGAGGTTATTGATGAACTGGCCAAAAGAAACGGTGTTGGCAAGCAGGTGAAAGATATTACCGAAGCTGCCATGAGGGGTGAGATTGATTTTAATGAGAGTTTTATTCAAAGAGTTGAGCTGCTTAAAGGATTGGATGAAAAAGTAATGGAGGATATTGCTCACAATCTTCCACTAACCGAAGGGGCTGAAAAACTATTCAGAACTCTTAAGAAATATGGATTCAGAACTGCAATTCTTTCAGGAGGATTCAGCTACTTCGGAAAGTATTTACAACATAAACTTGGTGTTGATTACGTTTTTGCTAACGATCTGGAAATTAAGAATGGTAAGCTCACAGGAAACCACCCGGGTGAAATTGTTAATGGTGAAATGAAGGCTGAGATGCTAAAAAAGATAGCCTTTAAAGAGGATATCCATCTTGAGCAGGTGGTTGCCGTAGGCGATGGTGCCAACGACCTACCAATGCTTAGCCTCGCCGGACTGGGAATTGCTTTCCATGCAAAACCAAAAGTAAAAGCTAACGCACAACACTCAATATCAACCATCGGATTAGACGTAATCCTCTACCTTATGGGATTCAGAGATAGGGAGATTGAGGAATAAATCATCCTGACAGCATCAGTCGCAGACTCTGACAGCTTTAACGAAAGGCAATAGCTGAGCGGTAGCGAAGTCCCGAGCATCGGGATAAAAAGTAAAAGTATGCGGTAATCGATATTCAGTAAAACGGTATTAAACCCGAAACAAGGAGCAAGAAACCTGAAACTCGAAACCTACACACCACATTCTATTCTACGCGACGAAACAGAACATTAATATCCCATTTGTATTTTCTTTGGAAAAAAACCACAAACAGAATAGATATTACAAAAAGTGAGAGCAAATCTTTTAACGGATCCAACTCTTTCTGTACAAACAGAGCGGGAGTTTCAAGAGTTGAGGCTTTGAATGTTAAAAAAACACTCAGGAAGATATTATTTGCGGCATGTGCTCCCATGGCAATCTCTATGCCGTCATCAAGAACGGTTATCAGGCCATACACCAGCCCAATAATAATGTACTGAGGCATAGTTAGCCAAAATCCATACTCCTCAATCTCAGGGTTAAAAACATGCATCATCCCAAACAGAAATGCAGGAATCAAAACTACCCAAAGTCTGTTTCGTGTCCATACAGCCACACCCTGAGCCAGATACCCTCTGAACATCACCTCTTCAAATGTTGTTTGAAAGGGAATGAGCAGAACTGCAATAATCACTAACGGAATAAACTTTTCGAAAGAGAAGTTTATCACAAAGTTATCAGGATTAAGACTAAAATCTATTGCAAGGTATATTGCCATTATTGCAATCCAAACAGTAAAACCACTGAGAAACCTGCTCCACCTAATTCTGCTTGTTCCATTTATTACAGCTTTGAAACTCTGTTGATGAATGGGTTTTACCAAAACCACAAACAGAATCAACGAAACAATAAATGGGATAATCATCAAAAATAGAGTCAGGTTTTGATCCAATCCAAATTGCGACAGGTTAGAACTATTGATATTACTTACATCAACACTGCTACCATCCTGCATATTCTTAAATAGAATAGCTAAACCCAGGGGAATAGCACCGATAAACTGACCGGCCACAAATGCAGTTAAAAACAGAACAACATACCTCCACCACTGGTTCTTCTTTCCTAATACACTTTCGAGATGATTCATTTTTTTCATTTTAGTTTCCGAAGATAGATAAGTTTTTCTAAAAAAGAAATAAACAGTCTCTCAAAACAATAATCTCCCTTTCTTTTGGAAAAACCATAAACAAGCTATATTTTTAGATGCCGCAAAATTAACAGGCTAAGTTACGTTCTATGGATACTAACGGTTCTTTAAATGAGATGTTGACTCAAGACTGGAATGACAAAGTCATTTTGGTTGTTGAGGATATTGACACGAATAAGATATTTTTTGATGCTGCTTTAAGAAAGACCAAAGCAAAAATCCTTTGGGCAATTGATGGTAAGGAGGCTATTGAGATGTTCTCTAAAAATAGAATTGACCTTGTATTAATGGATTTGCAGCTTCCGATAATGGATGGTTACACAGCAACACGAGAGATTAAGAAGATAAATCCTGACATACCGGTTATCGCGCAAACAGCGCATGTAATGTCGGGCGAAAGGGAGAAGTGTATGGAAGTAGGATGCGATGATTATCTGGCCAAACCCATTAGGTTACAGATTCTTATGGATACACTCTCAAGATTCTTAAACAAATAACATTAAAGCTACTATCGGGTAGCTTTTTTTATGGCAACACTTTTATCTCGGTTCTTCTGTTCTTGGCTCTACCCTCTTCTGTATCGTTGTCAGCTATAGGCTCTGATAGTC
>Ga0256831_1002027_pt1 | contig 10645 bp, 10 predicted proteins | sample 132544metaG_FD_189087 | JGI IMG/M metagenome (GOLD analysis project Ga0256831, IMG submission 189087) | Hydrothermal vent microbial communities from Lau Basin, Pacific Ocean - 132-544 | ecosystem: Environmental > Aquatic > Marine > Hydrothermal vents | place: Pacific Ocean: Lau Basin | collected... | reverse complement strand
GGTAGCTCATCTCTGTCTCTAGTCCATAGTAATGACCCTCTCCTGCATTGGCTGTGTAGTCGGTAAATGATGGATTTCCCTCTTCATCTTTCCCTGCAATTGAGCTTTTGACCTGTTGCTCTTTTCGTTTTCCATAAAAGGCATTAAGACGGGTTTTTAACCTATTATCAAGATGGCTAAAGGTGCGTCCTAAATCCAAATTCCAAAGGGTTTCAGTTTCATACTCTTTGGCATCATCGCTTAATGAGTTATCAGCATTGACTCCTCCTGGTTTGTACCCTTTTGAGAGGGTGATATAGTGCATGGTGTTGGCATTTTGCTGATAAGCTAGACCTATTTTAGCCCCTAGTAGTGTCTCATCTGTATCTATCTTGACAGCATCTGAGTCTTGGTACTCTGCCTCCCAACTCTCAACTCTAAGACCTGTGGTAAGTGTGAGTTTTGGAACAATCTCTGCGTCTAACTGTCCGTAAATAGCACTGCTTTTGGTATCATAGTTGCTTGTAAATCTTGATGGCTCTTTCTCTTTTAACCTATTTCGGGTCAAATCTTCGCTATCTTGTTTGAGGTATGCACCCACTGTCCACGCTGTTGAACCTCCAAAAAGTTTTCCCTCTTCATCTGAGAGAAGCCTAATATCAAAATCATCCTGTTTTCTGTCACGATTGTACTCATCAAAATAGCTATATGGCCACAAATCATCAGAAAACTCACCCACATAAGACCAATCCTCATCAAAACTATAGGTCATGTCCGAATCGGAGTGGCTAAGTGTACTCTCTAGGTGCATTTTACTGTTAAGTTTAGAGTTTAATCGAATACTTCCTGCTTTGGTATTTTGGTCATCTTCCCCAGGCATATCAGAGTAGGTAGTTCGTGAGTTTTTGAAATTAAAGGTATCATAACCGTTATTTATTTTAGTATGTAGTAGATTAATATCAATGGTGTTATCATCATCTACAAGCACCTTTAGAGATGCTTTTCCTGTCATCTCATCTATCTTATTAGTATCATCACGACCTAGATACTTATTCTCTGTAAACCCATCAGAGGTATTTTTATAAACCGAGATACGACCTAGTAGTTTGTCTTTGATAAGTGTCCCCCCAACTGCTCCACCCATCGCTTTGGTGTTGTAGTTTCCTACAGTTGATTCAAGATGTCCATTTAGCTCTTTGGTAGGTGCTTTACTCTCTATATGTATCACCCCTGCCATACCATTCGCTCCAAAAGTTGTTCCTTGTGGCCCTTTTAAAATCTCAACCTGCTCCACATCAAACATCCCCACTCCCAAAGGAGCATTGGAGAAGTCAATACCATCCATAGTGATACCCACCGATGGATTTATCGGGGTTACAAACTGACTTCGCTCTCCAATTCCTCGAATTTGTATATATTTTCCTTTGGATGCTCCTGAAGAGAAGTTTACATTAGGTGTAGCAGATATTAGCTCGGCAAAGGGTTGGGTCGCTTTGTCATAAATCTCCTCTTCGCCAATGACCGATATTGAGTTTTGCGTTTGAGAGAGAGTTTTTTCTCTAAAATCAGAGGTGATAACGATATCCTCTAGTCTATTACTCTCTTGATGGTTCTTCTCATTTTGAGGCACAACAGGAGAGAGTGCAAAAGAGGGCGTGGTTAAAATTGCATAGATAGCAACAGTAGATAGTGTTAAACGTTTCATTTTTATTTTCCCTTAATTAACTTAGCTAATATCAGATGAACTCTACTAAATACGAAGCAAAATTTTATCCAATAAAGAGGTGCTTAAAATTCGTTTAAGATAACCCAAAAGATAAGTAGCCTTGGTAATATAGTATCTTGGTTTTGGTTTTGAAGATAAGATAATTTGATAGACCACTCTAGCCACAGAGTCTGCCTCTTCATTAAAGGGAACACTGCTCTTTTTCGCAGAGAGATTTTTTTGATACTGCTCTTTAAAAATAGAATTTTCAATATCTATATTCTCTTTTAATTTACGCATGGCTGTATTTCTAAAGTTACTGCTAATAGGACCTGTATTTAAAAGAGAGACATAGATGTCTGTGTTGTGTAGTTCTAACCTTAGGGTGTCTGTTAATCCCTCTATGGCATATTTACTAGCATTGTATGCACCACGTCCAAAGAGAGAGACCAAGCCTAAAACAGAGGAGTGCTGAATGATTTTACCATATCCCTGTTTTCGCATAATTGGGATAATCTGTCGTGTAGACTCATGAAGTCCAAAAACATTGGTATCAAACTGCTCTTTTAGGATATCTGTGGGGATATCCTCTATTGCACCTGCTTGTCCATACCCTGCGTTATTGAACCATACATCTATTTTGTTATCTAGCTCCATGACTCTTTTGATAACATAACCAATCTCGTTAGCCTCTCGAACATCAAGTCTCATGGCATTCTCAAAACCAAGAGAGAGAAGCATCTCCACATCTTTTTGCTCTCTTGCTGTAGGATAGACCTTTACCCCTTGCTCTTTTAGATACTTAGCAGTCTCTAGCCCAATACCTGTTGAGCAACCTGTTATAACTATGTTTGTCAACTCTCTACACCATACTTTAAATCTTTTAGAGCTTGGGTAATGTCATCTTGACGCATAAAATGTTCTCCTACCAAAAAGGCATCTGCACCCACTTTTGAAAGCTCTTTGACCGTCTCATGATTGTTGATTCCACTCTCAGCTACGATAATTTTACTGTTTGGAATCAGGGGGATAAGTCGCTCACTAAGGCTCATATCCATCTCAAAGGTCTCCAAATTTCGGTGGTTGATTCCGATAATATCAGCTCCTGCAAAAATCGCTTTTGCTAGGTCTTTTTTATCATGTATCTCTACCAGTGCTTCCATTCCTAGGTGTCGGGTATAGTTTAGAAGTGATTTTAACTCTTTTGTTCCCAATGCTGTGGCAATTAAAAGCACATAATCAGCTCCATAGGCTAAAGCCTCTACCAGCTGATACTCATCAACAATAAAATCTTTTCGTAGAAGTGGAATACTGGTGTAGCGTCTTACCATACCTAAATACTCTTTATCCCCTTGAAAATAGTGTGGTTCAGTCAAAATAGAGAGGGAGTCTGCTCCTCCCTTCTCATAGGCTTGACCAATTACCATAGGGTCGAAATCTTCTCTAATAATACCTTTGCTTGGACTCGCTTTTTTTATCTCAGCGATAATCCGATAAGGGTTCTCTTGCGTAGATTTCAATGCACCAAAAACATCTTTGGGGGTAAAGGGATTCAGGGACAATGAACGCCCCAACCACTCAACAGGATAATCTACTTTTCTCTTCTCTAAATCTTTTTTTGTTCTCTTTATAATCTCATCTAAAATCTGTGCCACTTACTTTCCCTTATTTTTTACTGTTCTGTCTCTATTTGTATATTCTATTTACTACACGCATTTATTTTTGTCCAATGTTCAAGGATATCATCCTCATCTAACCCCTCAATATCCACAACTTTTTTCATTGTAATTTTTGCCTCTTCACAACGGTTCTGTTTATAGTACCCCCATGCCAACGAGTCCAAATAATAAGTGTTGTTATCATCTTTCAAAAGAGCCTCTTTGACAAGCTGAATCCCTTTTTCAATATCCATCTCTTTATCAATCAAGGTATATCCATAATAGTTCAGATATACTGCATCTCTTACCCCTTCACTAATCGCTTTATCAAATTTCTTTACCAACTCTAAAAGCATATTTTTATCATTTTTATTCTCAGCCTGTTCATAAAGTGCCATAGCAGATTCAGCCAACCACTTGGCATTTTTACCACTCTCATAATTTTTTTGGGCGACCTTTTGTGCTTTGGAGTAGTCCTTTTTAGAGAGATACAACTCATAAAGAAGCTCATTGTTAACATAATCATTTTGAAGGAACTCTATCGCCTTATCAGGCTCTTTTTTATAGATATACCCCTCAACAACCTTAACCCCATAGCTTGATTTTTTGGTATTTTGATAGAGTGATTTATAGATGCTCAATAGCTTATCTATCTTCTCCTGTTTGCTGTATATCTCTGCGAGTTGTAGACAGACCCGTTCATCACAAGAGACCGAAACTCGGTGACGCTCCAATCGAACCACGGCTTCATCCACATCGCCAATATAGTTTGCCAAAAGTGTACTTATCTTCAATAGTATCTCTGCATTCATTGTTTTATTATAGGCTTGAGTTAAAAGAGTTACTGCCTCTCTATACTCCTTGGTCATAATATGTGGGTTAGATGCCAATTCAAAATCCATGGGATTATTAGATTGAGAAATAAGAAGCTTTGATAACGCTTTGGCTTTATCATACTCTTTTTCATTGAGATAAAAAGAGATTAAGATGCGTTTGGCTTGAATATTTTGAGGATGCTCTTTTACCCATGACTCCAATTTGACTATATTTTTAGATTTTTTACCCAAATAGAGTGCAGTACGCATCTCTCTAAACATATACTCATCGTTCCCTGTCTCATCATATAGCTTAGAGTAGAAGTAGTTACTTTTTTGAAAATCACCACGCTGTTCATAGAAGATGGCCTGCATAATCATGCTATCCTCATTCTCAACTTTTTTTCTTCGAGAGGCATCTGAACGCATCTTGAAATGTTTCGGATTATAATCTGCAAGTTTCTCATCAGAAATCTGTGTAATATCTGGATTATAACTGCATGAACTAAAAAACAACAACAATAATAAGCTCTGTATACATATCTTTTTCAATCTATTATCCCTGGACACTCTTTTTTTAACTCCGTTATATCTCCCTTAAATGTCTCCCAAAAAGGAAAAGTACGACACTGCAACGGTCGCACCGAATACACACTACACTGTTTGATGGTTTCATCAAAAAAAATACACGCATAGTTTTCTTCATCTAACCTTTTTTCGATAAGAGAATAACGATGTTTCACTTTCTTAAGATACATTGTAGCGAATTCTTCTATAGTTAATTCTAAAAATTCAGCCATTTTTTCTATCTCAGGGTATTTTATCCATATATATCCACTCTCACCAACACAACAAGCACCTCCACATGAGGCACAAGCCGAGGGGGTAAAACCGTAACTGTACCCCTCTTTTTTCACAATATCATTCATCTATTAAATCACCTTTTATACTGTTCGTTCCCGCTTTTTCAAAAGCCATTTTTGCTTCATTTTCATAACTGTTCTCCTTGTTAAATATAATAAGAGGTGGCATGATTTTCATCATAGAGCGAGAGTTTGCTCTTGCCAAAATCATAACAAGTTTTGAGTCTCTCTCTTTTTTTGAGTGAACAAAACGTAAAACTTCAGGTTTTGTCTTATATTTTATCAATAAAAAGAGTATTTTATCTATCTGTTTTGCATCATAACAGAAAACAAATCTACCTCTAGGAGTCAATAACGCTTTCACTTTTTGGATAAACGCCTCCAAAGGGAGATGATTGGCATACCGTGCAATATTGAGATGCTCATTTTTACTCTGAACCACATTTTGGTCATAAAAGGGTGGATTAGAGACAATAAAATCAAATCTCTCCTGAGTATTAAACTCCAAAAAATCACCCAAATAACTCTTGACAGAGATATTATTAATATCAAAATTATGCTTTGCATAGGATAACATTGATGCTTGTTTGTCTATGATTGAAGTTTTTATATTAAAATCTCTACTTAAAAGAAGTGAGATAATCCCCACACCACAGCCCACATCTAAAAGCCCACCTTTAGGCTTGAAACTGGCGATAAAATCATAAAGAAAAATAGAATCACTGTTATAAGCATACCCCTTGGTTGGTTGATATAAAAACAATACTTAGCCCTGTATATCAGTAACATAATCAATAGGGTCACTACTATTAGCATCAAAGAACCCTTTGAGTCGTAGCCTACAGCTGTCACATAGACCACACGCCAACTCCTCACTCTTATAACAGCTCCATGTATCTTTTAGTGACACACCCAACTCCAATGATTTTTGAACAATCTCTCCCTTTTTCAAATGCACCAAAGGCATTTTTATCGCAATTTTAGTCTCATCTTTCGTTCCCAAATTTATCGCACTCTCCATCGCAGAAATATACCCCTCTCTACAATCAGGATAGCCTGAACTGTCCTCCTCTACCACACCTATAAAGAGTGCCTCTGCCCCATGCTTCTCTGCAATAGCCGTGGCAACAGAGAGAAAAATACCATTTCTAAATGGAACATAGGTCACAGGAATCCCCTCCTCTATCCCACCTGTGGGAATATCTATCTCTTTATCAATAAGTGCCGTTGCACCAATCTGCTTAAAAAAATCCAATGGTATCTCATAGCTCTCTTTAATCTCTAAATTTTGAACTATTTTTCGGTAACACTCCAACTCTTTTTGCTCTGTTCTTTGACCATAATTAAAATGGATACCAATTAACTCATACCCCTCTTTTTGTGCTATTTTTGCACTCAAAGCACTGTCCATTCCACCAGATATGATACATACTGCTCTTTTCATTCACACTCCTTGCCTATTTTAAACATATTTTACCAATAATTTGGTAAACTTTGGGCTATGTTAAATATTGAAAACTTCACAACCGTACAACTTGATTATCACCTACTAGAAAAAATCTCTGACAGATTAACAACAAAAGAGATTGACCTAAATATATGCTATAATCCAACCATCCAAAAATATAACGCACTCTATAGAGGAAAAGACAAGCCTACAGATGTACTTAGTTTTCCACTAGAGAACGACATAGAGAGCGAATTGATACCCCTACCGTTGGGGTCAATTATGATTTCAGTAGAGTATGTAAAAAACATCTCGCAAGAGCTAGGTCACAGTTATGAAGAGGAGTTGTCACTGCTTTTTATTCATGGATTACTACACCTTTTGGGCTATGACCATGAGAGAGACAATGGAGAGATGAGGGAGAGGGAAGAGGAGCTTATAAGAGAGTTTAATCTTCCAAAAAGTTTAATAGTAAGAACGCAAGTTTAATAGTAAAAATGGAGAGAGAGTAATGGATTTTGTAATATTTATCTTGGCAATGGGTGCCTTAATTGTAGGTGCTAATTTTATTGTTACCCAAAGTGAAAGAGTAGCACTGCGTTTTAATATATCAGAGTTTGTCATTGGGGCAACAATCATCGCACTAGGAACCAGTCTGCCAGAGATGGCTGCGAGTGTCTCAGCAAGTTTTAGTGGAAAGCCTGAAATTTCATTAGCCAATGCCATAGGGAGTAATATCTTTAATATCACCTTGGTATTAGGAGCAATTTTTCTATTGACCAAAAATATTACTCCAGATAGAGACTTTTTTGCCAAAGATACCACATGGGCATTGGTTCCGATTATGCTCTTTTTGTTAATGAGTATGGATGGGGTTATTAACTCATTTGATGCATCTCTTCTTCTCCTGTTGATGGGGGCATACATTCTGTTTCTACTCAATGATTGTCATAACCTAGATGAAAATAACCTAGAAGAGCTTAAAGCAGAAAATGAGTTCAAATGGACAAAAGTTATCTTCTTTCTTCTTATAGGGTTTCTATTTGTTGTGGTCGGTGCGCATTTTGCCATCGAGAGTGCCTCATCTATCGCCTTAACCTTTGGGCTAAGTGAGTGGGTTATTGGTATCATTATGATTAGTTTTGGAACATCTCTGCCTGAGCTTGTCATCTCCATAGCCGCAGCCTTCAAAGGAAAAGTAGATATGGCAATAGGCAACGTCATTGGCTCTAACCTCGCAAACACCACACTGGTTATTGGACTTTCTGCGATGGTCAAAGACTTACCCATCTCATTGGTAGACAATGCTTTTGATATCGCTACCATGGTAGCTTCTACTATTTTACTTATCTATATTACAGCTAACAAACTCTACAGTAAACCCGCAGGAATTGCCCTGCTTATTATGTTGGCACTCTTTTTAGAACATACCTTCCACTATGGTATGGGTATAGTATGAACAGAACATTAACTAAGGATTATAATAATTGTAGATAAATTGTGCATGAATTAAGAGAGATTTCTATATAATTTATAAAACGGAATAGGACTCTACATGAACTTACAAAAAGTAATATCTGGCTTTTTCTTTATCTTAGCAATGACACTAAACTTTGGTTTCTTTTATGGGGATGCTAAAGACCTTCTGATGCATACCAACTATGAACTCTACGCTGCGTTGGTGGTCTCTTTGATTGCTACGGTATTAAAAATTGGAGATAAGACACAAATAGGGTCAGTTTTACTTGCTAGTTCTTTGGTTGCAGATATGCAACTTATTACAGCAACCATTGTTTGGACGCTTACAGAGAGTATGACGGTAGGTACTATGGCAACGATTGTCTCCCTATCAGGTGGGGCTTTGATGGCAAACATCACTTCTGTTATCCTCTATATAGGTGAAACACTTAAATCCAAAAGGTAAAATAAAGCATGAACGATAATGCTTTATGGATAATCCTACAGCGACTCCGAACCCCTCTTTTGGTGATTATTATTACCTACTCCATTGCTATTTTAGGAATGGTACTTATCCCTGGAATGGATGATAAAGGAGAAATTTATCATCTTAGTTTTTTTGATGCCTTCTATTTTATCTCCTATACAGCCTCAACCATTGGATTTGGAGAGACTCCCTATGAGTTTACTTATGACCAGAGAATGTGGGTGCTTATCTGTATCTATCTAACTGTTATTGGGTGGTTTTATGCCATAGGTGCTTTGGTCTCTGTTCTCTCGGATAAGATGTTACGATTTGAGATTATGAGAGGGAGATTTAGAAAACGGGTAAAAGCATTGGATTCTAACTTTGTTATCATCTTGGGGTATAACCACGTCAATTCACAAGTGATACTAAAACTACTACACTATGGAATAGAGGTGGTTTTAGTAGATATTAGTGAAGATAAAATAAATGGGTTTCTCTTAGAGGATTTCTCTCACTCTATTCCTGTAATGGTTGCAGATGCCATGCTTACAGAGACCCTTGAAGATGCAGGAATTCATCATAAAAAATGTGTTGCCGTGGTATCTCATTTTTATAAAGAGGATAAAAATTTACGCATTACTATTTTGACTAAATTTTTAAATCCTGATATCAAAGTCATTACCAAAGCCACCAAACGTGATACCATAACCTCTCTACTGGATACAGATATAGCCAAAGTAGAAAATCCTTTTGAGATTTTTGCAAAACGTTTGGACATTGCCTTAACTGCTCCACACATTATGATACTTGAAAATTGGATTTATAAAAACTATGACCTTACACATGAGGCTACTTTTTTACCCCAAGGAAAATATATCATCTGTGGTTATGGAAGATTGGGCAGGGTCATCAAAGAGAAATTAGATTTGCATGATATTCCCTATGTAATTATAGATGAGAGTGTTATGCCAACCAAAGAGATGATGGAACACGACACCTTTATCTCTGCCAATGCTGATGATAAGGAGGTATTAATAGAAGCAGGAATAGAGGAGGCTTCTGTTTTAATTGCAGGAACGCAAAATGATATAGACAATATCTCTATTATTTTAACCGCACAAAAATTAAATCCTAAGCTTTACTTTATCGCCAGAGAGAACACCATGAAAGAGGTGAGTATTTTTGAAGCAGCAAATATAGATTGGCTCTTTATGATAGAGCGTATCTTAATCAATAAAACCTCTCTTCAGTTGGCAAATCCACTCAAACACGCATTTTTACAAAAGATTATTTATAAAGATGAGATGTGGGGGAACGCCTTGGTAAATCTACTAAAAAGTCAACTGGGAAACAACCCTAAGCTTATGAATTTGACAATCACACGAGAAAGAGCCTACGCTCTTTATAATGAAATAGAGGCTGGAGAACGTATTGATATTGATATTTTACTAAAATCATTAAGAGACTGGACAAAATATCACAAAGCAATCCTCCTACTTTTAAAACGTGGAGAGAATGAAATTCTCTTGCCAAAAGATGAAATTTTAGAGTTGGGAGACCAACTTCTTTTTGCCTGTGATGAAGAGAGTAGAGAAGAGATAGAGTATATCGCATCTAATATGTATGACCTACACTATATTTGTACAGGTGAAGAGAAACAGAATTGGGCTTTAAATAAGTTTCTACATATATTTAAGTAGTTTATAACTTATAAAAATATACAATTCCAAAATTTTTTTACTAGGGAAAATAAAAAGTATATGAAGAAGATTATCTATATTCTAATGGCACTTGTTGTCATAAGTATCACAATTGAAGCCAAAGAGACCACCACCAATCAAGCCAATAAAGTTACACACAAACACAAAAGGTTTATCTCTGAATGGCGAAAAGAGCAGTGGAGAAAAGAGCGACTTGCTAAAGCAAAAAAAAGTATCTCTTTAAAAAAAACGAGTAAAAATAAAAAGAGTAAAAGTAAAAAAACCAAATATGTTTCAGAGTGGAGAAAAGCTCAATGGAGAAAAGCTGCTTTAAAAAAGGCGAAATTAGCCAAAAGTAAAAAAAAGAGAGTTGCCTCCAAATGGAAAAAATCTAAATCAAAATCTAAATCAAAATGGAGAAAATCTAAAAAAAGAGGAAACTCAAAAAAACTAAACAACTATCAAGTCAAAAAACTTAATAAAATCTATAAAAAAGTATCCAAAAAAACCAATATAAATAAAAGAGCATTAAAAAAAGCATTCTCCTATTA
>Ga0256831_1002026_pt1 | contig 10647 bp, 8 predicted proteins | sample 132544metaG_FD_189087 | JGI IMG/M metagenome (GOLD analysis project Ga0256831, IMG submission 189087) | Hydrothermal vent microbial communities from Lau Basin, Pacific Ocean - 132-544 | ecosystem: Environmental > Aquatic > Marine > Hydrothermal vents | place: Pacific Ocean: Lau Basin | collected... | reverse complement strand
CTCAAGCTCCCTGCCGGAGGGCTTGTTCGGTGCTAGCTCGTTCCTCTCGTAGGCCTTCCTGAGGAGGTACCACTCGACGAGGTTGCCGGTGCTCGAGCGCGAGACATCCCAGAAGCTCTGGCCGACGAGGCGCGAAAGCTGGGCCTCCATCGGGAAGAACTCCCTTCCCAGCTCGTAGGTAACCTTGGCGTCCTCCATCGAGTAGCGCGCGACGCGCTCAAGCCCCTCGCCCGTCTCCCAGGCTGTGGCTATCTCTTCCGCGTAGACCTTCTCCTTTGGCTGTCCAAAGATGGCCTCATAGACTGCCTCCAGCGTGTAGGTGGGCAGGTTAATGGTGTGTCTTATGACGGGGTAAAGGTCGAAGTGAAGCCTCCCCTTCACCTCGACGGCGAAGCGGTCGCCCATTCTCTGTATCTTCGGCTCGCTGCCGTCCCTTCCGAGGATGAACTTAACGCCGAGCTTCTCGGAGCGCTTCTTGAGGTAGGCGAAGTCGAAGTTGTCGCCGTTGTAGGTTATGAGCACGTCGGGGTCCTTTTCCTTAACGACCTTGAGGAAGCGCTTTATCATCTCCTTCTCCGTCGAAACGACGTCGACGTAGGGAAGGTCGATCTTCTTCCAGGTTATTACGCGCGCCTCGCCCTCGTCGGCGTAGCTTATCATCAGAATCGGCCCTTCGGCGAACTCCTCGCCCTCATGGTAGAGCGTCTCGATGTCGAAGGCGAGCATCTTAAGCTCCTCGTCGCCCTCCATCGGGATGAGGCCCTTATCGATGAGGTAGCGCTTGGCGAAGGGGATATCATACTCGTAGATGTCTATGACAGCAGGGTGCTCCCTGATTTTGTCCCTAATTGCGGGAACGTCCTGGGGGTGGGTGAAGTAGAGCTTCCAGACCTCTATCGGCCTGCCAAGGAACTTCTTCTTCACCTTCTCGGCCCTGACGACCCTGACGGTGGTACCGTGCCGGCTTGCCGTTATCTTCTTGACGTCCTCGATCGCGGAATCGTCCCTCAGGAGCGCGTAGATGTAAGGCTCGAAGTTCCGGTCGTAGTCTATCTTGAACTCGCCGTTCTCCTTCTTGAACACCCTGATTACGGGTTTTCCGTCTTCGGTGATGTAGTCTGTATCAAGGATCATTCTTCCTCACCCATAACCTTGTAAAACAGCTCGGGGCGAATCCTGAAACCAACGCGGGTTAAAATTTCCAAAAGCTCTTGGGGGGATTCTTTGAGCATACCTGCTTCGTTTAAAATCCTCAGTATGCCCAGCGTCCCTATAACCCTCAAGCCCTCGAGTCTCGCGGCTTTCCTGGCTTTCAGGTCATCGAGAACGACCATAGCATCGAGGCGCTTTGCAAGGGCTATTGCCTCCAGTTCCCCCCTGTGAAGTCCCGGATATTCCAACTCGGCGATTTTCTCAATTTCCATGACTGAGATAAGGTTCCTCTCCGTAAGTTCTCGCAGAAGGACGCTTACCTCGTCCTCCTTCGCGGTGACCTCCAGCAGGACTCCCTCAGGAACGTAAACCTCACCAAAAAGCGCTATTGAGTTGGCTAAGTATCCAAGCTTTCCGAGGATTATAATTGGGGACGAATTAAAGACGGCCCTCACGTTTCAGTTCCCCCATGAGTTTATCAGCCTCTTCTCTCTCAAGTCTGGCCTCTTCCTCATCGAGAAGCGAGTACTCAACCCCGAGCTTGTCAAGGAGGAACGCCAGCTCTTCGAGCCTCATGTCCAGAAGCTCGGCAGCTTTCTCAAACGTTATCTGGTGGCTTACCAGAAGCCCAACGACCTTGATGAACCGCTCCTTTTCCGGGTAATCTTTGAAGAGGGGAAAGTTGAACACGAGCCTGTCAACCTCTTCCATGCTCTCACCGTTATGTGATTTGCCCCCAGGCCTAATAAACCTCACGAAGCGACACGGCAATCGATAAAAGAGTTAGATGAAGAGGTTAAGCCCCAAGTCCTACCCTTATCTTGTGCACTATTATCTCGGCTTTTTCTATGAGTTCGGGTGGTATCTTGAGGCCTTCTTCAAGGCGGAGCTTCAGCTGTTCGGCAAGTTTCTCTATCGCCTTTCTCATGTCACCATTGACATAAAAAGCCAAATCGCTCGCGTATTTGTAAGCCTCGGCGGGATTGTTGGTCTTGAGGTTGATGAGGAGGAGCTCCGTCAGGTAGTAGGTTATCCCCCTCACATCGCCCAGAGTCTTGCTCTCCCTCAGGCTTTCAGAGTAGGTCATGTTGAGAACCCTTGCAAGGTCTTTCTGGAGTTCATCAACCGACTGGTAGCGCTCCTCCTTCCTCTGGGCGAGCATCCTCATGATAATCGGCTCAACCCTCTTTACCTCTGGATTGATCTCGCCTGGCAGAACAGGCCTGTCATTCACTATCTTCGAGATCACTTCGAGTAAGCTATCACCGTCAAAAGGTAGCTTTCCAGTCACAAGCTCGTAGAATATCACTCCCAGCTGCCAGATGTCAGTTCTCTTGTCAGTTTTCCCGTACTTTTTGTCAATCTGCTCTGGAGCCGCATAGAATGGGGTAAAGCTTGCCGTAGTGGTGGTGCTCATGCTCTCCTCAAGGACTTTGCTCAAACCCCAGTCAGAAATCTTCGGAATTCCTTCCTTTATGAGTATATTTGAAGGTTTTAAATCGCGGTGGACTATGCCCTTGGAGTGCGCATACTTCAACCCCTCTGCAATGTTGAAGACCATCAGCGAGGCCTCCTCAACCGGCAGTGGCTTTCTAAGTTCCGCCAGTGAGCTTTCGCAGTACTCCATCTCAAGGAACGGGATTGGAAGGATGTTTGCGTCGTAAAGGCGAACGATGTTGGGGTGCTTCAGGTGAAGCCAGTTGGTTATCTCCTTGAGAAAGGACTTGCCCGTGGCTGGATCTAAGCTCTTGGGTATCTTCAGAGCAACGACTTTACCGTCCTTCTTTCTCTTTACCTTGTAAACTCTCGCAAAGCCGCCCTCACCGATGAATTCAATGAACTCATAAACCTCAACAAGTTTCTCAAAAGTTGCCGGGAGCGCTACACTGGGAACGGCGTTAGGTACATTTGAAATTTTTTCCCCTCCTTCAGTTTCTGGCTCTGAAGGATAAAATATCTCTTCCCCCAAAGCATCAAATACCTCTTTTCTCCCTATTCCTCTTTCGCTGGCCTCTCTGAGTATTTCCTCTTGAAGAATCTCTAATCTCTGCTTCAGTGTTTCGATGTAATGAACCGTTCTGGACCTCATATTGCGGAGCTGTATTTTTTCCCTTGGGGATAGAAAGGGATCAAGAAGGGACAGGTTTATCTCTTGAAGAAGCCTCAATTTAACTTCGAGCTCGTCCTTGAGCCTTTTGTACTCCTCAACTCGAACCCACAGTTCTGGATGTTCTTGCAGGAGGGCCATGGGGCATCACAGTAAGAGTTTAGAATCCAATTTTCTCAATTTCTTTTTTTATTTCTTTTTCTCGATCAGATATAAAGGCATGAAGCTTTTTCAAGTAGTTAGTCAGACCATCTGCTAAATCTCTTAACAAGAATGCCTCCTTATCAGGTTTTATTGGATCTAATAACTCTATATGTATTTCCTCGAGCTTCTTTTTCTTCTCTTTATATCTTTCAAGACTATCACGATAATCTTGAAGAATACTCAGAAGTTGAGGCCATACATCCAGGAGTAGTTCTTTATAATTTTTTAATAGATCATCCACTTTTTCTAATTTTTCATTAATCCCTTCTTCTATTTTCAAAATTTCTAAAATTTTAATTACAACCATACGTATTCTGCTCTCTTGATCCGAGGACACATTCTTCAAGACTGTGAATTTAAAGTCTTCCTCATTACCACCTACCATTGAGTGGATAGTTCTTACGTGTTTCAAGACTCCGCTAACTTCATTTTCAAAATTTTCATCGCCCTGATAGTTGGCATTAACGAATACCTTTTCTTGTCCAATCACTAAAGTTGCTTTATTGCCATTGGCCTCTATAAGATCCTTCGATATTATTAGATATGCATATTCTGGGATACGTATCCCCCCAGGCAAGAGGATTAATTCAAGATTTCATTATCCCCATTACGGAAACTCTCTTGTTGTATGTTTTTTTGATAGTATCCCATACGATTCCTATCATTTTTTCTTTTATGTTCAGTGATTCTTTTAGGGAAGCCCTCTTTTTTGGAGGAATAGTCCGGATATATTGGGCAAATGTCATCATTATAACCTTAAAGAGAGACCTGTTTTTAGGGGAGTAAAGGATATCTGCTATTTTTCTAATTTTACGTTGGGGTTTTCCATTTGTGACTACGTACGCTATCGCGGCAAGCAGTAATAGTTCAACATCAGTTGGTAAGTTAAGTGATGTAGAAAGTTTCTTGACATCATCCCAGTCTTCTTTCTTTATTGCCTTTGCAATCATTCTGATTCTGGCTCTAAGAAGATCTTCCCGCCTGAGGAGAACCTTGAGGTTCATGAGCCTTTCAATGGCATCCATTTTGTCATACTCAATTCCGTTGATCCTTACCTTTTCTTTGTCAAGTCCTATGAGTTTGTCCACGAGTACATCTACTTCAGTCGTTGACTCGAGAAAGTAAAAGGGAATCTCGAGAGGTTTAACCCTGATTGTCCAGATATCAGTTTTAAAACGTGCTCTTTCACGAAAGCCAGCTTCAGATTGTGTATGGATGGCCTCTAAAGCAAGTTTTGGAGTAATTCCCCTGCTACTCCCTCTGGATGTGGGAAGCTTAGAAGGCTGAACTTTGCCTCTGGCAGGACTCCTGAATGTAGGGTGGGACATTAAGCCATTGGTCCGAAAGCTAAGTGAACTCAAGCTGTTAACAAAGCGCATTCCCTCCATTCCCATCACCTCAGAGCAGGTTTTCTTTTACAATTTGCTCAAACACTTCAAACGCCCTATCTTCCGGTCTGTCGTCAACATTGATAAGCATTACCCTGAGCAGGTCATAAAGATGGTTCAACGTCAGCACCACAACGTTTCCCTCGCTTTCACGGCGTTCAACTTTCGCCAGCCTTTTGTCGAGGTTGAACTTTTCCCACGCTCCGTAAAGGTTCTGCTCGGGGTACATTGGGATAAAGATCAGGGAGTCCATGCCAGCTATTCCGATGTCTCTCCTTATCTCAAGCCACAGATCAAATATTTCCTCGCCTTTAACGCCTACGTTTAATATTTTCAGGACGTACTCGTATTGGCTCCCCGCCTCACCCTGCCAAGCTATAACGTCGTCCGCTATCCTAAGGTTTCCACTTAGTCCCTTAAATGCTTCTTTGACGTCGTCTAACAAGTACATTTCAATCCGGAATCCCAGAACTCTTGAGATATCCCTCGGCCCAAACTCCAGGATAAAATCAAGGAAGAATCTTGCGTAGAGGGAATAAATCATCTGCCTGAGGGTGTGATTTGCCAGTAACCTCTTGTTTATGAACTTGAAAGAAGTGTCTACATTGGTGTTCAGCATATCGTTGAATGTCAGCACTATCAAGTCCAAGGGCGTTACCTCAATCCGCTCATTGTCCTGAGTCTCGAATGAGGTTATGGTGCTCTCCAGATTCTTAGACCTCAACATGTCAATACATTTTTTAGCGTTATTTTTATCATTTTTATCGTAAGCTCCAAAGATTTCCCGTGATATATTTGCAACAATGTTTATATCAGCTATTCCAGCGTACCTCTCGTGTTTAGTCGCCTCTTTCAGGAGTTCTATGTTTTTGTTTTCTTCCTCAGGCAATATACTTGTAAACACAAGCCCTATTAATTCATACGTCTTGGCTCGATCTGCATCGTTATCAACATGAATGGGGAAGAGCACTGAGTGAGCATTCATCTTGTATAGGTCATTGGCCAAGTCTGTAAGTTTCTTATCGAGTTTCTTGAGCTCAGTTATTTCCCAGCTGTTCATAATCATGTCCCTTATGGCCCTTCCATAAGTTCTTAGAGTCTCCCTAACGGCCCAATTTACGTCTTTGTTGGGATACGAGATTGCCAGCAGGTAGAGGTTTAAAAGTGGGAAAGCGAAGGTGGGGTTTATGAAAAGGTTCTTAGATTTCTTAGATATATCACCCATTAGTTTGCCGAACTTTGTATTTTTGATGTACTTGTTTTCATAAATTCTCGTCGATAATTCCCAAAATTTTTCAACCTGTTGAGGCATCATGACTCCGCCCTCCCCCTCTCAAATATTCCCTCGTATCTTACTCTTGTACGGGGTGGGACGTTATATATTACGCTTATGTTGGGGAATATCTCACATTCGTATCCAATTCTGCATCCTGGACTAATGTCAACTCCCATCATGATCTTTGTCCTATCCCCTACCAATGTGCTAAAACGTCCTTCATAACGAATGATCTCTTTCCCGGTATAGAACATCGGAGGCCTCTTGACAGTTTCACCTATCATCCTTGCCTTCTCCCTTGCAAACGTTACCTGACCGCCTATAACAACGCTGTTACCAACAATTGCATAGGGAATGACTGAATTAGGGTAAAGGACAGTGTTTTTTCCAATTATTGAGTGGTCCACTATGGCCTGTCCAAGGATCTTACTTCCCTCTCCTATGTAGGATGATCTCACATGAGCTCCAGCACTTATTTTGGTCTTTGAGGGTTCCATGAAGATTATGCCCTTGATGAGGGTAGTATTTGGATCTTCAGCGATGGTGTGAAGTACTTCAGCAGGGGATTTTTTATCGGTAGTGGGTAGCTTAATAAAAACAACCCCAGAATATCCGTTTTCGGATAGATATCTCTCCACTGGATCAGTCTCCTCTTCAAGTGGATAATCTTCAAATGCATAGCCGTATCTTGGCCGCTCTAAGTTCTTTTTTGGTCCAAGTTTTTTAAAGTCCAAGTCCTTAAACTCTATATTGCTCGGCCTGCTCGTTCTTCTTTCTGTCACACATACTCCCTTCCAGATTTCTTCGGGAGAATCTTTTAGAATCAAGCTAATGTACTCTGAACTGCCTTCTTTGATCAATCTATAGAGCAAAAAGCGACTTATAAAATCAAAGCCTCTCAGAATTTGCCATGGATACTTAAGGGAGACAAATCGTCCCGAGCCTATTGCGAGAGCAAGGATTTTAACGTCATGAGTTGCGTGGAGATATTTTAGTATGTCCTGGAACCTGTTCTCACTCGTAAGGTTGATATTGCCTCCTTTCTCTAACATTTCAAGAAACCTCTTGTTAAATGCGAAGACTCCGATCATTTCAGCAGTGTAAGAACCGCCGTTATAGTCAAAGAGAACATAGTCTTTTTTTGTACCTTTCTTGACGCTTAAACTGGAACCTACCTGAATGTTTGTCCTTGGCACAATATCTTTAACTTTAATCTCATCACTAAACAATACATCTCTCCCATTTGTCATTTCTTCCATAATTGGAAAGAGCACCAAGAGAACTGATGGCTCTTCGGTATTGAGTTCCTCAATCAACTTTAAAAATTCTATGTAAATCTCATTCTGAAGTACCACTGAAGGATAATGAACCATATACACAGGATAGTTTTCTTGATGTTCCTTTTCTTTACTGTACTCTTCAATGACGTTAACCAGTATCCTTACCAAGTCCTGAATATACCTGTACTTTGCACTCGACTTCACTTCTATTTTAGTTGATTTATCCTGCGTTGAATCTAAGTCATTCAAAATAGTTTCAATTTTTTCTGAAACCTCTCTAAACTTGTCCTCTTTCTCTCTTTGAGAAATCAAGGTTATACTGGTTTTAATCCCTGACTGCTTCGATGCGTATGCAATGTCTTTGAGGATAAATTCTATTATAGAGCCTCCAACAAAGGGTATCAGTGCTTGGTGGCCCCAATCCTTGAAGGAGTCCTCTGCACGGAAGCTATCCCTGAGGAGGGGAATAAATACGGGGATAGTCATTGCTGTCACCTCACTTCAACAATTTCATAAATATCATGTTCACTTTTGATCTCTTTTAGATCTTCACAGCTGTCCAAGAGTGTTTTTCCAATCCCCATTTTAACGAAGCTCTGGAAGCCACGGTAAGCTAAATCACGGTCAAACCTACTCGCGAGGTCAAGGGGAATTGATTCCTCCACATGATACCCCAGCTCCCGCAGACTGTAGTTTCTAAATACCTCGTTGGCAAGTTCAAGTTCGCTCTCGAGTTTTTCTTCAAACATGTCCTTTACGGCATATACCCGTTTACCTGAAACGTTAAAGAGAGGTCTGAGTAGGTCTAAGTCATCACCCTTATAGGTGATCAAGACTTTCTTTGAATCGATCCGGGGATAGAAGAGCGCGGCACCTTCAAAAGGATGCATCAATACTTCCAGCCTGCCGTTCTCAACGGAAATGGAGTCTATAAGTGCGTTGGTTACGTAGTGGGGAAGAGATTTGGCATACTCATCATAGCAAAGCCCTAGAACTAAAATAACACCGAGGGTTTCTGACTGGGGCAGTCTATAGTATCCAGCGTCAATTTCATCGGCAAGTCTTAACAGGGCTGAGAGTAGACCAACCCTAATGGGAATGTTCGAATTACATATGGTTATGCTTTTGTCTGTGTAATGGTTGAAATCCCCGCTGTGGTTTTCAATAATCTCTGCCACTGCATCTTTTATTTTTTGTAAGTCGTGATTACTGGTAATATACTTCTCCAGCAGTATCTTGTAATAGCTATCAAAATCATTTATCCACTGATGAGCTGAGAAGGATGCGTGTCCCTTTCTCAGTGCATTCCGGTCGAGGTTTTGAAGATTTTTCTTGACGACATTTGGAAGAAAGTTCATGGCATAGTCATGATAGTAAACGGCTATTTTGAGGATGGAGATTTCAAGGGGGTTCAGATTGGCCCCAATTTCGCGAGCTATTTTCTTAGCGTTGTCAAAAACCCTTTTTGCATGATTGATGCCATGATCGGTATAACCCACAAAACCCAAATGGGCCATAATCCAAGGCGTTCCAAACGGGGAATCACTTAGCTTGGTACTAATGATTCTAACTATACCCTCCATTTGATCAAGGAATTTCTCAAATTCGGGACATTGAGGAATATTAATAGGAGGAATGCCAATGGTTGGAGCTTGAACAGCAGAGGGGACTCTGGGCATGCAGTTTGGGTTGTTTTGGATGATGTCTAATATTTGTTTTTCAATGTCTTTAATTCTCTTATCAAGCCCTTCTATATATTTAACGAGCTCAGCTTCAAGACTTTTTAGTTTAATCTTCTCCTCCTCGGACCGGAGTGGGTCTAGAAGATTAATCATAACATTTTCCAATATTTCCTTTTTCATGAATTTATTATGAAGGAGATCATAGTAATCGTTAATTTTTGTCCATAACTTAGGGCATCTATCCAGAACGTACTCAGCATCACCACTCTGGAGAAAGGCTTCAACCAGCTCCAGTTTCTGCGTGGTGGAGAGACTTTGGTTGAGAGCATTAACAAGATCTTGGACACCCATTACGAACACCCATTTTGGTTTATATACTGTTTTGTTATTTAACTTTTTTGTATTCGTATCTTATTTTCGTATTTGTATCTTAATAAACGATGGGATTACTAAACAAACTCACCACCACCTTTTTAAACCTCCCATCGAAGGGCCGAGCATGGAGCTATTTTACCGCGCGAGCTTTCAGGAAGTGGTGGCGGACGCGTTGATGCTCGTTGAGGAGCGCGAGCTGTCGTCGAAGCACGCCCTCGAGAGGGTCTTCAGGAAGATAGCCGGAAGGGACCGCGAGAAGGCGAGGGGGCTGGCGCACGCCTACGTCTTCGAGATTGAGAAGTGGCGCGCTAAAATAGACTTCATAATCAACTCCGTGCTGAAAGGCTCGACGGTTGAAGACCTCGACCCCTACCTGGCGAACCTCCTCCGCATCGGGACGTTTGAGATGCACTTCAGGAAGGTTCCGCCGGCGGTGGCGACCGACTCAATAATCCGCGTCGTCAAGGAGCGCTTTGATTTCTCCCGCGCCAAATTTGTAAACGCTCTGATGCACTCGATAGAGAAGTTCGACGTCGATAAAGCGCTGAGGAAGTTGAAGGAGAAGGACAGAATCGAGTGGTTGAGCGTTCGCTTCTCCCACCCCCGCTGGTACGTGGAGTACGCTATCGACCTGTTCGGCTACGACGAGGCCGTTCGCCTGCTCCTCAGCAACAACAGGCCGCAGAGGTATTACGTCAGGGCGAACACGCTGAAGACAGACGTTGATTCTCTCAGAGATTACCTTGAGGAAAAGGGCGTTAGAACGGCCCTGACTCCGGTTCTCGACGTTCTGAAGGTCCTCGAATACAAAACGCCGGTCATGAGGCTCGACTGGTACAAACAGGGAAAGTTCGTGATCCAGGATTTAGCTTCGGCCTACGTTGCCCACGTTTTGGCTCCTGAACCCGGCGAGAGGATTCTCGATTTGGCCGCGGCCCCCGGCTCGAAGACCTTCCACGCGGCGGCACTGATGGAGAATAAAGGAGAAATCATCGCGGTTGACTACTCCTACGACCGCCTGATGAGGATGAAGGAGAAGATGAAGCTACTCGGCATTAAAAACGTCAGGCTCGTCCACGCCGACGGCCAGAGCTTCAGGGACAAGGCTAAATTCGACAAAATAATCCTCGATGCCCCGTGCTCAAGCTCCGGAACCTACCGCCAGTTCCCAGAGGTGAAGTGG
>Ga0256831_1002025_pt1 | contig 10650 bp, 10 predicted proteins | sample 132544metaG_FD_189087 | JGI IMG/M metagenome (GOLD analysis project Ga0256831, IMG submission 189087) | Hydrothermal vent microbial communities from Lau Basin, Pacific Ocean - 132-544 | ecosystem: Environmental > Aquatic > Marine > Hydrothermal vents | place: Pacific Ocean: Lau Basin | collected... | reverse complement strand
TATTCCAGGCAATGATCATAACTTGTACAATTATACCTCCGCACGCCTTCGTCAAGGTAAAGCGGCTGATTATTTGTTTCCGAAAAAACCAGCATAGCTGGACCATAATTTACCGTCCCAGCCAAACAAATGATGAAAATAGTCCAAAAGGACACAGCCACGTGGACTATTTTCGAATAAACATAAAAAAAACCCCGGCAGGAAAAGGAGGGGAGGAACCTGCCGGGGAAAAGGAAGAAATGTTACAACAAAATGCCAACGTAACCCAGCAGATTGTACTTTTCTGCCATCCGCTTGTAGTTGCCATTTGCTTCTATTATAGCCAAGACCATGCCATATGTGAAATTTATTTTAAAAAAACTTATCACACTGAAAAACCGCCACTTTAATACCATTACCTTTTTTCATTGATGGACGAGAAAAACAAGACCGTAAAAAAAATACCCGCCATGGTCCAGTTCCTGGGTAATTTTTACCCAGAAATGGCAGCGAATTGACCAGGGGCTATTTTCTTGCATTGGCCAGGGTCTTGTGTCAACATGAAAGCTCCTTGAGTCAAGCGGTTGGGCATGATATATTTTTCGTGCCCGCGCTAAAAAAATCCCAACGAACACGTAGATACAACAACAGTTTTCCAAGGAGAGACCCCATGGACGACAAAATGGCCCAGGAACTGATCAAAGTGGTCCAACATCCCGAAGATTCCCCGTACAGTGAGGCCTTTGAACGAGCATTTGAGCTGACCAGGACCTATGCCGGCTCGGCAGGCGCCCAGGCATCGGCCATTCCGGTGGTCTTTGAAAAAATGTTTGAACTGTTTACCACCGGCAAGGGACAGAGCTGATATGAAAGATTCCACCTCGCCACCGAACAACAGCCTGCTCATCAGGTGCCCGCGTCTTGGCCATGAGATCTATTTTTCCTATTGCCGACAGGAAAACATGGGGTTGCCATGTTTCAAAATTCTCGATTGCTGGTTTGCCTATTTCGATGTTGCCGGCTATCTCCGTCGGGAACTGTCAGAAGAGGAGTGGAAGGAGGTCTTTGAAAATCCCGGTCGGCCAAAAATGATTTCTCTTTTGGAGAGTATTCGGGCGGCTGGGAAACAGCAAACCAGCTGACTGCCGCTGATTATTGCAGCGTATCCTTTATTGACGCTTCAACTCCAGGCCACAGGCAGCCGCGCCAAGGAGAGCGGTTTTTGGGTTGAGGATGATATAAACGGGAATATCGGAAAGCATTTCCCGGTACACGCCCCGGACAAAAATATCCATAAAACGGTCCTTCACACAAACCGACAGCATGCGTGGACAGAGGCCGCCGCCAATATAGATACCGCCTGTGGCCAGGACATCAAGGGCAAGGTTTGCCGCCTCTGCCGCCAGTATTTCCCAGAAAAGAGCAACGGTACGCAAGGAAATATGGCTGCTGTTCCCGGCCTGAAGAGCTGTCAGCGCCGTCTGGACAATTATTGGTGTCCGCTCATCAGGTGCTGTGGACGTTACAGCGGGATCTTCAGCATCCAAAGAAGAGGTAAAAAAGTCATGGATGTTGACCAGACCGATCCCGGAACAGACCTTTTCAACGGAAACATGCTCTTCCCGCTGCCAGAGGAAATCAAGCAGGGCAAGCTGCTGCCGGTTGCGGGGCGCAAAATCCACATGCCCGCCCTCCGAGGCAACCGGGAGAAGATGTTTGTTCCTGCGCACAAGAAAGGCCTTTCCCAGGCCTGTTCCGGGTGCAATGACGGCCATATTACCCTTGGGGTCTTTTTTGCCCCCATTAATCTGAAAGAGCTCATCTTCCCCGAGTAAAGGAGCGCCCTTGGCCGTGGCCACCAGATCATTGACGAGAACAATTTCCTCCATCTTCAGCTCCCGGGCGAGCTGACGACCGTCTATGAGCCAATCCAGATTGGTCATTCGCACCCGGTTATCGCGGATCGGGCCAGCCACCCCGAAGCAGGCAAGGGTCGGTTTTTCCCGGCCCTTGCTGAGAAAAGAGGCGACAATATCCGTAATACCGCCAAATTCCCTGTTTTTGTACTTCAGTTCCCGTAACGCTTTTTTCGGAAAGGAAGCGCGCTCAAACAGGGCCAGGTTGGTCTTTGTTGCCCCGATATCCCCGGCAAGAATCAAATCATAGTTGCCCATGATCGGCCTTTGGTGTGATTTTTCCTTCCCGTGGTATCAAGAACCAGTGGTGATCCATTGTCCAGGGGCGGGTCTACTTGCATGAAACCATCCTCCAAATGATCCATGATTATGATTGTCCGTACAATACCGTGATAGATGACAAGGTAAACTATCTGCCAATATCCTGCAAAGTTTTGTCGCCTTTGACTATTTCCACTGTTTATTATGGTCGGGACGGTACAATATGCTCGGTCAAACCGGGTTATCCGGTCCGATCAATCATCTACAATCTGCATAGACGGCTATCCACAAGGAGCGCTTGATGAACACCCTACAGGATGTAATGACCGCCCCGGTGATTACCATTTCTCCAGAGGCACCGATAAGCAGGGCCCTGGAGATTATGGAACGAAAAAAAATCAGCTCCCTGGTGGTGGAAAAAAATCAAAAACCTTTGGGCATTTTCACCGAACGGGCACTTATCCAGCTGCGGGTCCGGGACGATATTGACTACACCCGGCCCATTCACCAGGTCATGAGCAGTCCTCCCTTCACCGCTCCAGTCAACATGGACTACCGGGAGGCGTACCAGTTGCTGCTCAATCACCGCATCCGCCACCTGGTGGTGACCGATTCCCCCGGCAATCTTGTCGGTATTGTCACTGGCACCGATTTTCTCACCCATCTCGGTCTTGAATATTTCATGGAGTTTAAAAGTGTCGGCCAGGTGATGATGCGCGATGTTTTAAGCCTTGCCCCCTCGGCAACCGCTTTTACGGCCATGAAACTGATGCATGACCGCAGAGTCAGCTCGCTGGTGATTGAAGACAACTGCATGCCGGTAGGGATAGTAACCGAAAGAGACCTGTTACGCCTGATACGCTCAAGAACACCATTGCCCAAGGTTCAACTGCAACAGGTCATGAGCCAACCACTGCAGACCGTCTTTTCCGATGTCTCCTGCCACAGGGCCGCAAAGATCCTGCTGGAAAAAGGCCTGCGCCGCTTGGTCGTCATCAATTCCAGTGGCAGGTGTGTCGGTATTATCACGGAAACCGATCTGATCAAGGGTTTACGGACAAGCTACACCGAACACCTGAAAGAGGTCATCAATCATCAGGCCAGACAACTGCAAAGGGCCAGAAAACAGATGCAGGAGGCGGAAATCCTTGACAGCATGCTGCAGTCGGCCGGCGAGATTGCCATTGCCATCATGGACCCGGATTTTCATATCATCCTCCACAACCAGGCAGCCGTCCAATTCTTTGGCGCTGATGTCGATGATCTCACCGGACAAAACGGGGCCATATTCCTCCGCAATGGCGGTATGCTTGCTCCCTTTACCGAGGCCCTGGCCACGGCCAGGGAAAACGGCAAATGTGAATTTGTCCTTGAGCAGTTGCGCGACAGCCAGGTCCATTACCTTGCAACAACCCTGTTCTCCATTTATGACCGACAGAAAAATAATACCGGCTTTGGCCTGATCGCCCTTGATATCACCAACCAGAAGCAGCATGAGCTGTCCCTGCAGGCCGAACGGGATTTCTCCCGCAAAATTATCGATGCCGCCCCTTCCATCATCTGTAGTATTTCCCAGGAGGGCGCCATCCGTTTTATCAACCCTGCCGGAGAAAAACTGACCGGCTATTCCACCGAGGAGTTGCTAGGTAAAAACTGGCAGGATTATTTTCACAGAAGCCAGAGCCCGGATACCGATCAGGACCTGCTGTATGAATTCCAGAAAAAGGATGTCCGCGGCCTGGAGGTTGAACTGAAAACCAGAGACGGAGGCCTGCGTAACATCTCCTGGAGTTCGATCACCCGGTTCGAGGACAAGGGTTCCCCCCGGGAAACGCTTATCCTCGGTAATGATATTACCGGCCTGAAAAAGGCCTTTGGCGAAATAGAGAAGAAAAAACAGGAAATTGAAGAGGCAAACATTGCCCTGCGGGTCATGCTCGACCAGCACACAAAAACTAAAGAAACCATCGAAGAACAGATTTCCGTCCGCTTAAAAACCCTGGTCACGCCCTATCTCGATCTGCTCCGTCAGTCGGCAACAAATGACAAGCAGATGGAAACCATCAATATCATTACCGCTCATATCAACTCCATTGCCGGATCCTTTTCCCCAAAAAGCAAGGAAATCCTCCTTGGCCTCTCTCCCCGGGAATCCCTGATTGCCGACCTGGTACGACAGGGCAAAACAAGCAAGGATATTGCCACTATTATCGGTATTTCCGTTAGGACTGTGGAAACCTATCGCAATAATCTCAGGAAAAAACTTGGTATCAATAACCGGAAAATCTCCCTGCGCACCTATCTTTCGACCCATTTTTCCAAATAAAGCCCCCCTGTTTTGGCCGCCCACATCTGCTGATACCCATTTACAAAATACGGTAATTGGCTACGTATTTTTTATGTATTTTTCCCGCATTGACTTCTTCCCTGTTTTAAGGAAAATTAATGCCCATTCATCAGGGTCTTTCCAGCGCAACTGCAGCAGACGGTGTGCGATGGTCCGTCCCTCAACAGAAAACAATTTGATTACCACCATTGTCCGGCGGCGAGACAGGATATCCCTGCTTCGATAAAAATAGGCGCCAGGCTTTTGTGGTCATCAGGTAGAACATGGGCACAAGGAGAACAAGCATGGCAACACGGAAGAAACAAAACTCCACCCCATCAAATTCACAGCCTGAAAAAACAAAAAAGAGCAAGACAGGAAAAAGCGCCACATCTTCAAAGACAGCCAAACATACCGATAAGTCAGCGGCAAAAAAGGCTAAAACAGTGGCCGCCGATAAAAAAGCAGGCAAAAAGGAAAAAAGGAAAAAGGCGGCAAAAAAAGTGGTCACCAACCCGGAAACAGTGTTGGTGGGTAAAAAGGAGGTCAATCTCAAAGCGCTGTTGAAGGAATACAAGCAGCTGAAAAAAGGGGAGCCCTGCCTCAATAAATATCAGAAAAAGGCGATTCGCCGTTATCACAAGGAAGAGGCGCTGAAACCCTACCAGGCCGAGTTGATCCGCATGCAGAAATGTCTCGAAAACAACAAGCGGCGCATGATCATCCTCTTTGAAGGGCGTGATGCCGCCGGCAAGGGCGGCACCATTCGTCGGGTTACCCGCTATATGAATGAAAAACATTACCGGGTGGTCGCCCTGAGCAAACCGACCGAACACGAAAAAACCCAATGGTTTTTCCAGCGCTACGTGGCCCAGTTTCCCCGCGGCGGCGAGGTCGTAATCTTTGACCGTTCCTGGTACAACCGGGCCGTTGTCGAAAAGGTCTTCGGCTTCTGCACCAACGAAGAGTACAAGAATTTCATGCGCGGGGTCATCGGCTTTGAAAAAGACCTGGTCCGCCAGGGAACAACCCTGGTCAAGTTATACTTTTCCGTCACCAAGGAAGAACAGGCAAAACGATTTGAGCGGCGAAAAACAGACCCGCTCAGGCAATGGAAACTTTCGGAAATCGATGTCCAGGCCCAGGACCGCTGGGACGATTTTACCACCCAGAAATATGAAATGCTGAAAAAAACCCATACCAATATCGCCCCCTGGACCATTATCCGGTCCAACAACAAGCACCTTGCCCGGTTAAACGCGATGCGGGTCATCCTCAATGCCGTTCCCTATGAACGGGGCAATCCAGATCTCAACTTTGTCCCTGATCCCAAGATCGTCATATCCGGGGCCAGGGAAAAAGAACTTATGGATGCCCAACGCATCAAGCTGGGCAGTTTTGTCGGATAGGCGCCTCCTGCCCTTCATAATCACCCGTATCCTCGTATGAAACCGAGAACGCAAACAGCAATAAACCGGAAAAAGGAGTAGCCCATGGCTGGCGGCAACAGTGTACGCAAACAAAAAAACCACAGAAAAACAAAGAAATCCAGACAGGAAACCGAATCCAGCATCCGTCTTCTCGAGGGCAGTCCCCTTAAATATAAAAAGATCAAACCCTCCAGGGAAACACGGCAGCTGTGGATCAAGAAGAGTCATCTCGAGTATGAAATCGAGCTGAAAACACTGCAGATCGAACTGATGAAGCTGCAGAACCACATGAAGGCAACCGGTATGCGGGTGCTGGCAATTTTCGAGGGACGGGACGCCGCCGGCAAAGGCGGGACCATCAAGAGAATCACCGCCTTTCTCAATCCCCGCCTGACCAAGGTCATTGCCCTTTCCAAGCCAAGCGACACGGAAATGACCCAGTGGTATTTTCAGCGATATGTGCCCCACCTGCCGGCCGCCGGAGAACTGGTCCTCTTTGACCGCTCCTGGTACAACCGTGCCATGGTGGAACCGGTGATGAACTTCTGCACCGATGAACAGCACAAGCGCTTTTTAAAGGATGTGTCGCTGTTTGAAGAGATGCTGGTCAAGGACGGCATCAAGCTGTTCAAGTTTTATTTTTCCGTTTCCAAAAATGAACAGGCAAAACGCTTTGCTGCCCGCAAAACCGATCCACTCAAACAGTACAAGCTCTCTCCGGTGGACAACCTGGCCCAGAAACTATGGGACAAGTACAGTGTGAAAAAATTTCAGATGCTCAATGAATCCAACCGCACCCTTTCTCCCTGGACCATTATCCGTTCAGACAACAAAAAGAGCGCCAGAATCAACTGCATGAAATATCTGCTCAGCAACCTGGAATATGAAGACAAGCTGCCGGCAACAGAACTCCGTCCGGACCCGGCTATCGTGATCTCCGGTATTGACGAGATCAAACACATGGAGCGCAATCTCTTTTCGCCCAAGGCCCTGCATGGATAAAGCCTAAGACGGGCTTTGCCCACAGCCCAAGTCTGTTGGAGCGGCTTCAGAGCGAAATTTTCATAGTTACCTGGTAATTCAGTGAACTATTCGCGTATAATCCGCTCCCACCGAAATAAACCTGCAGGTATGACCAGGGCGACCTATCCGCCCGGGCAAAGCCATGGGACCTGCGCAAATACACATTTTTCAAAAGGTGTACCCCTGCTTCCCAGTCTCGCTGGATTAACCTGCTTATCAGGGGAAAGTCATACCATTCGTTCCTGCGACCAGTCGTTATGCTCAAATTCCTTATGGTCCGGCTTGGGCGGCTTTATCTCTTCCATTCGCTGTTTCACCCAGATGAGTACCTTGTCAATTTCCGATGCAAATTCAGCCAGGGCCTTGCCCCGATGGCTGACCCTGGCCTTTTCTTCCATTGATATCTCGGCAAAGGTTTTGCCAAGCTCCGGATAGAAAAAGACCGGATCATACCCAAACCCCGACTCGCCTCGTCTTGAGGTGGTTATTTCACCATCGCAACGTCCCTCCCAGGTCAGGGCAGGGCCACCGGGTGTTGCCAGGGAGAGAACACATTCAAAATGCGCTTTTCTGTTATCCTCGCCCTCAAGCTCCTGCAACAGCTTGTCGCAGTTCTCCCTGTCCGTTGCGTCCTCACCGGCATAGCGGGCCGAATACACGCCCGGCCTGCCGTCAAGCGCGTCGACGACAAGGCCCGAATCATCGGCCAGGCAGGGCAGTCCCAGAACCCGGGCATAATGCAGGGCCTTTTTGTAGGCATTGTCATCAAAGGTCTCGCCATCCTCGACGGCCTCCGGCAGGGGACCATAATCCCGCAGACATTTGATTTGCACAGGGGTATCCTGTAACATATTTTGAATTTCCTTGACCTTGTTTTGATTGCCGGTTGCCAACACAATGATATTATACATATTTTCCTCTCATAAAGACCACGTTTCGGTCCTGTTCTCTGTATGGGTTCAGGCTTTGTTCTTTATTTCATTTTCACGAGCACGGCGAAGCTGTTTGCGTAATTTTTTATCATAACGCTCCTGCTCACTGTAAATACAGCCGCAATAGGGCTGGCGGTAAAGGTCCATGGCTATGGATTGATCAATCCCCTGCTGCCAGCCTTCCCTAAAGTCACGATAGACAAACTGCAGCCCATGCTTTTGGGCCAGCCGGACGCATTTTTCCTTAAGCAGGGTATGATTCTGATACTTTGAATACAAAAGCGTTGTCGAAAAACCATCCATGCCCAATTCAGCAGCCCTTGCCGCCGCCCGCCCAAGACGCATATCATAACAGATGGCACATCGTTTTTCCTCATGATGCACCACCCTGCGCAGGTACTCGGTTAATCCATAATTACGATCAATCTCCAGGGCAAACTTTTTTTTCTCGGCAAAGGCGACAAGCGCGCCTATCCGCCGTTTAAATTCCCGGTACGGATGAATATTGGGATTATAAAAATATCCGGTCACCTCAATGGACTCATCCCGCAGCACTTGCAGTGGATATACGGTGCAAGGCCCGCAGCAGACATGAAGCAGGATCCTCATTTTTTCACCTTGTACTGCCTGGGGTCAATGCCGTAACCGTGAATCTTGTAATTTATGATACGCAGACTGGTATCAAGGTATTTGGCCGCCTTGGTCTGGTTGCCCCGGGTGTGTTTGAGGGCGTCAATGATCATGTCGCGCTCGAAATTCTCCACCGCAACCGCCAGTGACAGATTGCCGCCCGCGTGGATGGAATCGGGACTTTGCAGGGTGGGCGGCAAATGGACGGCGCCGATGGAGTCGGAATCACAGATCAACACCGCCCGTTCCATGCAGTTTTGCAATTCACGGACATTGCCTGGCCAGTGATACTGGGTGAGCAGGTCAATGGCCGAGGTGGAGATGCGCCGAATCTGCTTTTTATTTTCCTTGCAGTACTTTTCCAGAAAATATTCAGCAAGCAGCAGAATATCTGTCCTGCGCTCCCTGAGCGGCGGCAGATAAACCGGAAAAACGTTAAGCCGGTAATAGAGGTCTTCCCTGAAATGCATTTCACTGACCGCGGTTTCCAGGTCCCGGTTTGTTGCCGCCACTAGGCGAATATCCGCCTTGATGGTCTCGGTGCCCCCCAGCCGCTGGAAGGTCCGTTCCTGGATCACATTAAGCAGTTTTATCTGCACAGCCGGACTTATTTCCCCGATCTCGTCAAGAAACAGAGTGCCGCCCCTGGCCTGTTCAAAACGCCCCTTTTTTCTCTCACTGGCGCCGGTAAAAGATCCCTTTTCATGGCCAAACAATTCGCTTTCCAGCAGGGTTTCCGGCAGGGCCGAACAGTTGACGACCACAAAGGGACCATCGGCCCGGTGCGATTTATAATGCAGGGCTTTTGCCACCAGTGTTTTGCCGGTCCCAGATTCTCCCCGCAGCAGCACTGTGGCATTGGAATCGGCCACCCGGTGTATCATTTCAAAGACTTCCTGCATGCGCGAGGACGTGCCGATTATGTCACGAATCCGATTTTTTGAACTCAACTCTCTGCGCAACTGGGAATTTTCTCTGCGCAGGGCCTCCTTTTCCTCGTTTGCCTTCTGCACCCGCTGCACAGTCTGGGAAATCAGGCCGGAAACCACGGTAAGGAAACGCAGGTCCTGTTCCGACTGTACGCCCAGATTATCCTGATAATTGCGGTCAACCGACAGGGCGCCGATACATTGACTGCCCGCCTTGATCGGTACACAGAGAAAGGAGCTTTCCTTTTTGCGTTTGTCGCCCCTGGTCCTGGTCCGATTCAAAAAAAGCGGTTCCTCGCCGATCTGTGGCACCAAAATGGGCTCTCCCGTGGAAACGACCTTGCCGGTAATCCCTTCCCCCACTCTATAACGCCCTCTCCTTCTCGCTTCGGCGCTGATACCATGCGCAACCTCTATCTCCAGCTCCCCGGTCATTGGATTGACAATGGTTATTGTCCCGTTATCCATCTCTTTTTCTTCACTGAGAATCGCGACAATCCTGCCGAGTGAATGTTGCAGGTTGGCGGATGAAGCAAGATTTTTCGTAATCCTGTACAAACAGCTTACGTTTTCTTTTTCAATGTCCGATGTTGACAAGGAGATATTTTTCTCTGTGGTCATAAATCGAATGTGAGGAATTATTGACAGTATCTGTGCGAAATGGTAATACCTTGCGTGCCGGAGGGATGGCCGAGTGGTTTAAGGCGGCGGTCTTGAAAACCGTTGTACGAAAGTACCGTGGGTTCGAATCCTACTCCCTCCGCCATACAACCGAACGCGGAGAGATGACCGAGTTGGCCGATGGTGCTCGCCTGCTAAGCGAGTGTGGGGGTTATACTCCACCGAGGGTTCGAATCCCTCTCTCTCCGCCACCTTTTTTCCTGATTATCAATCTGTCAATACCCCCAGAGCAGACTGCGTTTTACCCACCCTGTTACGCCTTTCCGGTGGTGGACCTTTACCCACCCGTTTTTCTTTTTCAGCGTCTGAAAAACCACTCCATAATGGGCCTTGGCCACGATCCTGTTTCTTGTTCCCGGACCGCTGCGAACATTGATCCGTTTTTTCGATTTTCTGTGGACCTTGACGATCATATGCGGCACCCTGTTGACGACTTTCCGGTTCACCCAGCCTATGGTGCCTTCGAAATCCTGCACCCGTATCCAGTTGCCCTTCCTCTTTAAAACCTTCAAAGGAAATCCTGACCCCAGTTTCCAGAGAACC
>Ga0256831_1002024_pt1 | contig 10652 bp, 11 predicted proteins | sample 132544metaG_FD_189087 | JGI IMG/M metagenome (GOLD analysis project Ga0256831, IMG submission 189087) | Hydrothermal vent microbial communities from Lau Basin, Pacific Ocean - 132-544 | ecosystem: Environmental > Aquatic > Marine > Hydrothermal vents | place: Pacific Ocean: Lau Basin | collected... | reverse complement strand
CCGGAGTTCGATATAAGAAACTATTTAGCATATAGATAGCCCGTATGTATTTACTGTTTCGTATTTTATTCTGGGTTTCTTAGGTAAAAAGGAATATGCTAATAATCCTGAAATCATATTGGTTAAGAAATTAGCGAAGCTCCTATGTTGAGAGTGCTCAACTTGACAAATATTCTTTAGTTCATCGTTAATAGTCTCTATTATAGAACGTTTCCGAAGCATTGTTTTGTCAGATAATGACATTAATTGATTTTTCATATTGTTTCTTAGGCCAGTAATTAGTTTTATTCCATCAACAAAAAGTATTTCAAATAGTTTCTTAGAAACATATCCTTTGTCTGCGAATAATTTACCAAATATATTCTTTAAGAAGTTTGGGGCTTTTAACGGATCTCTGTCATCAACATTGCCGGGGGTAATTACGAAGTTCAATATTTTACCCTTGTCATTTACAACGATATGTAGTTTAAAACCAAAGAAATAGCCCATCGTTGATTTTCCTCTTGTTGCTACTCCTTTAAAGACTTTATGGTTAAATATTCTTTTATTTCTACAAACCCTAATTGGAGTTGAGTCAACAAAAGAGATACCAGTGTCTTGCCCTAATCTTAATGTCTTTAATAATATCACCATAGGGAGAAGTGCTTTCTTTTGTAATTCAACGAACCTATTATATGATACTGTTTGAGGAAAATAGCTAGCCAAATATCTTTGTACATAATTAATATAGAAGTATTTAAGGGTTCTATATCCACTAAGATGAAAGACTATTAAAAATGGCAATAACTTCTGCATCGTTAAGTTTTGAAGGTCTATTTCTTCTCTTTTTAGCGTTGTTTTCTGCAAGGGTATGCCCCTCCATGGTTTTATAGAATTCTTTGCAAAATTCGTCTGCTATGTAGAATATTTCAACTAAATTTACATTCTCATTCACAAGGATTATTTTATGTTATCTTTTTGTTGTTCAGAACTTTAAGATAACATAAAATAATCCTTTTTACAAAAAAAATATTGTAATCCTTATATCGAACTCAGGTTATTAAGTATAATTTTGGTATTAATCATTACCACCACCACAAACATCATAGTGCCCCAGGTTAGATATCATCCTCTCAAAGGTTTTTTTAGGCCTCTCTTCATCTGATAATCTTAGCAGTACAACTACATGCAGGGTTTTGCGTGTCACTATTGCTAATTTACAGATAAACTCTTCGCTCATCTGCTGAAATCCCATTACTTTGTAACATGCTTCAGAATAATACGTACCTTTGCTCATAATAATAATTTTTAGATTTATAAATCGGAGTATACGTACTACTCTGAACTTTAACGCTAAGCTGTCCCGCTTCAGCGGAGTTTAGTTCAAGAATGAAATAAGATGATACTAATTGCTGATAGTGGTTCCACAAAAACGGAATGGTGTTTAATAAATGAGAGCGGAAAGCCGGATTATTGCTCAACAAAGGGCATTAACCCCTTTTACCAATCATCACAGGAAATTTCAACCAGTTTAAAAAATGACTTTAAAATAGACATCTCTTCTACAACAGAGATATTTTTTTACGGTGCCGGATGTATAAATGAGGAGATGAAAGGAGTCGTAAAAACTGCTTTAATAAATTATTTCAATACTGAAAAGATTAACATAGAAAGTGACTTGTTAGGTGCAGCAAGATCGTTGTGCCAGCATAGTGAAGGAATCGTTTGTATATTAGGAACAGGATCAAACTCATGCTATTATGACGGCAATTTAATAATTGAGAATGTTTCACCCTTAGGTTATATATTAGGAGATGAGGGAAGTGGTGCAATAATTGGCAAAAAATTATTGTCAGATATTTTAAAGAAACAGATGTCGAAATCTACCATTAAACTATTTTACAATACATACAACACAGAGCCAAATGACATCCTTGAAAATGCATACAAAAAAAGTTTCCCTAATAAATATCTTGCAACTTATACAAAATTCATTAGTGAAAATATCCACATTGAGGAACTTGAAGATATTGTAATTTCCAGTTTCAATGAGTTTATTGAGAGAAATATATTACAATACAGCAATATAAAAAGGCTTCCGATTCATTTTACCGGAAGTATTGCTTTCCATTTCAGAGATCAATTAACTAAAGCAATGAATCAGGCTAAGCTCACATTAGGCTATACAACTAAAACACCGATGCAGGGTTTATTAAAATATCATCAAAAAGATGTAATATGACAAAGAATAAAGATAGTTTACAATTAAGTGTTACTGAGTCATCCTCAATATTTGATAATTTGGAGGAGATGTCTGTTAGCGAATTAATATCGAATATAAATGAGGAGGATGCTAAAGTACATATAGCTGTTAAAAAGGCTCTCCCTCAAATTAAGGCACTCATTGAACATATCCTTCAACGGATGAAACAAGGAGGTAGGATTTTCTATCTTGGGGCTGGCACAAGCGGCAGATTGGGAGTGTTAGATGCTTCTGAACTACCTCCCACATTTGGAGTCTCCGAAAAATTGGTAATAGGTCTCATTGCAGGAGGTGACATTGCCTTACGTAAGGCAGTAGAAGATGCCGAAGACGATTGGAATAAAGCATGGAATGAACTTCAAGAGTATGACATTAATGAGCTAGATACCGTTATTGGAATTGCAGCATCAGGCACTACTCCTTATGTAATTGGAGGAATCAAACATGCCAGAAAAAATGGACTTCTAACAGGTTGCATTACGTGTAATCCAAACAGCAAAGTTGCTGAAGTAACCGAATATCCAATTGAGGCAATAGTAGGCCCTGAATTCGTTACCGGTAGCACCAGACTAAAAGCAGGGACTGCACAAAAGATGATCTTAAATATGATTACCACTACAATAATGATTAAGCTTGGAAGAGTAAAAGGGAATAGAATGGTAAACATGCAACTAACAAACAAAAAATTATTTAAACGAGGCTCCAGAATGATTTCAGAAGAACTCAACATCTCACTCGAAGATGCAAAAATATTATTGATGAAATATGGCTCTGTAAAGAGAGCTATTGACTCCTATCTTAATAAATAAAGATAAACTCCTTCATATCCTCCAATCTTATTATTATACCCTATACATAAGAAAAGCCGGCAAAAAGCCGGCTTTTCTTATACTAACTTAAAAATATCTGTTAGGGTTTCTCAACCTTCAATATCTCTTTTATTGCAGATTCAATCTCTGCTTTAGGACGAAAGCCCATAATTGCCTGAGGTTTTCCATCTTTAGGAATAAAAATCACAGTAGGCAGACTTCTGATACCAAAAGCTCCGGCCAACTCCTTCTCTTTATCTGTGTTTATTTTATACACCTGAAGCTTACCTCCATACTCATTCTGTACTTCGGCCAACACTGGCGAAAGCATACGACATGGCCCACACCAATCTGCATAAAAATCAACAATAGCCGGTTTGTCACCTGCATATTTCCACTCAGTATTATTCACGTAATCAAATACCAACTCAATAAACTTCGCTTTGTTGAGATGAATAACACCCGGATTCTCAGTACTCTCCCCGGTTGCAACTTTAGCTTCTGCAACCTTCCCTTCTTTTGAACCATTACCGATAGCACAAGCTAGCGTTGTAACATATAGTCCGGCAATAGCAATAAACAGAGTTATTTTATTCATAATTAATTGTTATATGAAAGATTACTTTTCAACCTTCAACACATCCTTAATGGCTGTAACAAAGGTATCTTTAGGCAGTGCGCCCATGGCCATTTGAGGCTGACCCTCCATTGGCACAAAAAGCAAAGAAGGAATACTCTGGATCCCAAAAGTTCCTGCTAATTCGCGTTCATCTTCTGTATTAACCTTATACACCTTAATCTTTCCATTATACTCCTCTTCTAATTCCTCAAGTATTGGAGCAACCGTCTTACAAGGCTGACACCAATCTGCATAAAAATCGATTAAACAAGGAACCTCTCCCTCAAATTTCCACTCCTTATTCACATCGTAGTTAAACACTTTCTCTTTAAACGCTTCGGCTGTTAAATGCTCTGACATCTTATCTGATTTTTAATTAATAATTATCTATTCTTTATGATATTTACATATATGACTTTGTTCATGTCAATTTATGTGCCACAATTTCAAAACACAATAAAACGGGATTAAACCATAAATTAATTGTAATTTTGTCACTCTAATGATTTCAATGTGGCAGTTTCATTTTTATCTTAACATATTTCAAAACAAAAAGTTTAAACAGCAGTTATAATATAATGAAAGAAAAATTAAACAACACTGTTTTTAAGATTATTAGCACCATTGCCGAAGAGTGTAACATCGATGCTTACGTGATTGGAGGGTTTGTTCGTGACCTGTTATTGTCAAGAGATTCGAAAGATATTGACATTGTTGTTATTGGCAGTGGAATTGAGATAGCCCGCAAAGTGGCTAAAAAACTGGGCAACCTAAAGGTGACAACATTTAAAAATTTTGGTACTGCAATGATAAAGTACCGTGATTTGGATATTGAATTTGTAGGAGCTCGTAAAGAGTCGTACAACCGGAATTCACGAAAACCCATTGTAGAAGACGGAACACTTGAAGATGATCAGAACAGGAGGGATTTCACTATTAATGCACTTGCCCTTAGCCTGAACAATAATAGTTTTGGTAAACTTATCGACCCTTTCAACGGTCTGGAACATCTAAAGCAGAAAGTACTAAAAACACCGCTGGAGCCTACCATCACATTCTCGGATGACCCACTGCGCATGATGCGTGCAGTAAGGTTTGCCTCACAGCTAAACTTCAATATCGACGAAGATACATTTAACGGAATAAGGGAGACAAGAGAGCGTATAAGCATTGTTTCGAAAGAAAGAATCACTGACGAGCTGAATAAAATATTATTGTCCGATAAACCATCGGTAGGATTCAAACTGTTGGACAGAGCCGGACTTTTGCAGATAATACTTCCTGAACTCCACAACCTGAAAGGCGTTGAGGTTAAAAACGGAATAAGCCATAAGGATAATTTCTATCACACTCTGGAGGTGGTTGACCGTATTGCACCACACACCAACGATCTTTGGTTAAGGTGGGCTACACTATTGCACGACATTGGTAAGCCTGCGTCAAAACGTTTTGATGAGAACGCCGGCTGGACTTTTTACGCACACAACTACATTGGTGCTAAAATGACAGGTAAGATATTTAATAAACTGAAATTGCCATTGAGTGACAAGATGAAATTTGTTAAGAAGATGGTAAAGCTGCACATGCGCCCCATATCGCTGAGTGAAGATACAGTTACCGACTCTGCGGTGCGCCGTCTGCTATTCGAGGCCGGTGACGATATTGATAGCTTAATGACCCTTTGTGAAGCAGACATCACCTCAAAAAATGCCGAGAAGATTAAACGCTACATGAAAAACTTCGAAGTGGTAAGGCAAAAACTTAAAGAGATTGAGCAAAAAGATCATATCCGTAATTTCCAACCTCCGGTTTCGGGTGAAGTAATAATGGAGACCTTTGCACTAAAGCCCTGCAGAGAGATAGGAGACATTAAGTCAGCAATTAAAGAGGCAATTCTCGACGGAGTTATAAGAAACGATTATGAGGAAGCTTATGAGTATATGCTGAAAAAGGGCGAAGAGCTGGGGCTGAAACCGGTTAGCGAGAAGCCCCCTCTAACTCCCACTAAGGGGGAGAAGTAATACGACAACTCCTATTATTCAAAGAGACTGACAAATGGTGGATACTCATTCCAAAATATTCTTTTCTGAAACGGACATTAAGGCAATTCCTGTAGAAAACCGGCCGATAGTGATTACTGATAACTTTTCCACACCTGAGAATATAGGGCATGTTATCCGGCTTGCCGCAAATATTGGTACACTAAAAGTGATAGTTGTGAATGGAGACACCCTGCGACCAAGTAAAATAAGAAAAACCGCAGGAACAGCATTTGACCACCTGCCTATAGAATTCGTCTCTGCTACTGAACTATCTGAACACATCCCGGGAGGATACACTCTAACAGCATTGGAAACTGTGGCGTATGCCGAAAACCTGTTCACCGCAGACCTGCCTGACAAGATGGCACTAATATTGGGAAATGAGAAGTACGGAATAAGTGAAGAGCTGCTTAAGCTCAGCAATAAAAAGATATTTATCCCAATGCCCGGTCCGGTAAAATCGATGAATGTATCTCATGCTGCTGCTGTTTGTCTTTTTTATTGGCTGGGGCATAACCAAACCAATAGACTATAAATATTTTATATTGTAGCATGTTTAAGAAAAAAATAAAGAAGGATTTAAAAAACGAAGATTACACTCAGTCTAAAGCTGAAGATTTTCACTTTGATTTAATTTCAGATTACCACAATAAAAAGCAAAACAAGGGCTTTGTATTGACCAATAGAACCTGTAATGACATTGATTTTGATGAGTTCTTTATGTTTGCTGACCACACAACTTCCATACCCGGGCAGCAATATTTATACAACCATCTTCGTAAAATACCTGAGTCATTTGAACACTTTGAAGAACAGGAAACTACTATTAATTATTACGATAACAATCCGGATAAACAACTTAAAACCGTAAAACTACTCAACCGCATATCTTCTTTTGATGCATACTATATCAACTCCCTGTTTCAGGATGAACATATAAAAGAACCTAAATGGTATTTTGCAATACCAATTTTAGCAATAACTAACCTTCTGTTATTAATAATAATCCCTTTCTATTTAAAAGCGATATTGCCGTTTATTGGAATCACAACTATTAACCTCATTATCCATTATTGGAATAAGCACAATTTGTATCAATATATCAATGCCTTACCTCAATTATCAAAACTCAACTACTCAGCCAAAGAGATACTTAAGATGGAGGCTCCGCATAAAAATACAACCAGAGTTAAGGCTGCAACAAAAATATTAGACACGGTAAGATCACGAATGCTTCTGTTTAAGTTAGAGAATAAAGTTGACACTGACTTTGGAGCAATATTCTGGAGTCTATTGGAGTTTGTGAAAATTATCTTTCTTCTTGAACCATTACTACTTTTCAGTCTGTTAAAGATCATTGATAAAAAGCGTGAAGAGATACACATAGTCTTTTCTTTTATTGGAAATATTGATATGGATATTTCCATCCTGAATTTAAGAAAAGCACTGCCATACTATTGCTTACCTGAGATTTTAAAACCTGACAAAACTATAAATGCTAATGAATTATATCACCCGTTAATTCCGGACTGTGTTAGCAATTCGATATCGTTAAAGGGGAAATCAGCATTACTTACAGGCTCTAACATGTCTGGCAAAACAACTTTCATAAGAACTGTTGGCCTAAATGCCCTGGCAGCTTACACTATTAATACTTGTTTTGCCAAATCATTCTCCCTGCCAAAAATGAACATACTTTCAGCCATACGAATAAGTGATGATTTAATGAATGACAAAAGCTACTATCTTGAAGAGGTGCTTATAGTTAAAGAATTACTAAAAGAGGGTGCTGTTAGCCCCTGTCTGTTTTTGCTGGATGAGTTGTACAAGGGAACTAACACTATTGAACGTATTGCAGCAGGCAAAGCAGTCCTGTCAACATTGAACAGCAGTAGTAATTCGATAGTATTTGCTACAACTCACGACACTGAATTAACAGATTTACTAATAAAAGAATACGACATTTACAATTTCTGCGAGAGTATTTCGAACAGCACTATTGATTTTGACTATCTGTTGAAAAAAGGGAAATTACAACAGACAAATGCAATTAAAATACTTAAGATAAATGGTTATCCCACTGAACTGATTAAGGAGGCAACGGAAATTGCTCAACAGTTAAAGACTAAATAAGATACTGAACTTTTCAATACTTAGGGTTAATCCACCTACTCCTTTCTTATCACTATCTTCACCGGCAGATGGTCGCTAAAGCCGCCGTGGTATTGTGGCCCAAGATAGGTGCGAAATGGCTTTACGCCGGAGTATGACTTATCAGGCTCCAGCAGAAAAGGCAGATTAACAACAGACATACCCTCCGTTTCAAAAGGCTCGTTAAGAAGAGGTTTTGAAACTATTATCTGATCAAAAATATCCCATGCCCCTCTATACTTAATTGTACCTCCTACCCCATCTGACTTATAACTGTATGCCAAGTTAATCAAATCAGCACCTGAATTCTCCCCCCTTGCTCTCAAACTATTATAGACAGCTTCACTCTGTGGCGATTCATTCAAATCACCCATTACAACAATACTACAATCTTTACTGACAGAAAATAACGAATCACAAACCTTGCGCAACTTGCCTGCAACATAAACGCGTTTCCACTCCGAATGCATAGCACCTCCATATTTCGAGGGGAAATGACAAACAAAAATATGCAGGGTATCTTCACCAAAGGCAATTCCCTTAACATAGAGAATATCTCTTGTGAAGAAATTCTTCTCCGAAAGAGTTACAGGAATAGCTCTTTCACTGATTATCTCAAACTTATCTTTACGGTAAAGCAGGACAACATCAACACCTCTTCTGTCAGGAGACTCGTGATGAATAAAACGATATCCCTGTTCGCTAAGGCCTGTCTCCCATACTAGTCTGTTCAGTACTGTTTTGTTTTCAACTTCACACAACCCAACCAGTACGGGCAAATCCCATTGGTTAGATGCAAGTATCACTTTTGCAATTTTATTCACCTTAATATTGTAACGGTAAAATGACCAATGTCTGTCGCCATCAGGCAGAAACTCTTCATCATTTGTTAAAGAGTCGTTATAGCAATCGAAAAGATTTTCAACATTATAAAAAAGAATTGGAAAACTATCGGAGGTGTTACTTTGCGAATATGTAAAACGAAGTGAACTAAAAGAGATCACCCAAATAAAAAGAGATAACAAACAGAAGTTGATTGAACTACTTCTCTTCAAGTCTTTCATAAAGCCCCATATCAGGACCATCATCATCGAAACGGCTGACACCCAGAATATCTTTAGTGACTTCACTTGCAAACACAGGGTTAGCCATATCCTTAACTACAGACAGTGTATCCAGTTGATAATTATATTCAGAACTGTTTATGAAGAAAGGATCTTCATTTTTTATAATATCTACAAAATGATCTTCGTCAGACAGATCCATGTCATCAGTCACTTTCAGTAGGCTGCTTGAGAAGAGGTAGTTTGGTTGAAGACCGATAAGGTCACCATCAGGATACTCAAGATCGAATCCCAGCTCACCAACATTTCGACCATAGATTATACAGTTACGGAATGAGGCATTTTTCAATGGTACAATATTTACCTTACCCTGTTCATCTTTGTAGTAATTATTTATGAATACGGCAGGAGATGAACGGAAAGACCATTCAAAATAGTTTGCAAAGGTGCAGTGAGTAAATTCATAATCACCCCCCACTGTTATTGCCAACGAATGAGTACCACAATCGCCAAACAGACTGTTGGTAACTTTCATTCCTGCACTTTGAGCCAACAGCCCGAAACTGGAGATATGCTCTATTTTAGTATTGTTAATAATTAACGGTTCATCATCATTCAACCCAACTGAATCAGCCAAAATACCCATTAATCCATTTCGTATTACAGCATAGTCAATAGTTGTGCCTGAAGAGCCCGGCAGCAGGTGAATATATCCCCATTGGCCCGGTTTGTCTTCATACCACTCCTCTAACCTGTGGCTGGCAAAAAGTACCGGATCCTCCTTTGTCCCGTTTACCTTAAGTGAGCCCAACACCAACAGACTGGCATCTTTCTGGAAATATAGCCTTGCCCCTGCCTCAATTGTCAGGGTTTGTGTTGTATCTACAACAATATAATCAGATATTAGATAAGGTTTATCTTTTGTAAAAGTTTGAGTTTGTAACCACTCCTTTTTCAACAAAATAACATCCTGTCCGTAAGCTATTAACTTAACGGTCTGCCTGCCTGCACGAGTGGAGATAATTACTGAGTCAGCAACTACAATGGGAGAACTAGAGTGAACAGGATCAATTGTTACCTCAACAAAAATATAGAGGCTGTCATTTGCCCTAACCCGTACATCTGTAAGCTCACTCTCGGCATAGCCGTTAACATTTAACCTGAAGCTGGACTCATCACCGCCGGTAAGTTCAATACCGTCAATTAACAGATCCTCATCGTAAGGATTATAGATAAGAAAATTCTGGGTTGCTGAACCTATGGAGGTAAAAATCGTATCGAACATTACCGTATCAGTAGATAAAGCTACTCCTTCCTGACCACCATGATATACAAACTCCCTTTCACAAGAGAAGAAACCTGCAATCAATGAAATCAACAATATAAATTTAAGCCCCCTACACATAATACTATCCCTATCAACAATTATACAACTATATAAACATCAAAGAATTAAAACCTATTCCCCTTAAATTAACAATCAACAACGTTAACTGTCGCAAATTACTAAAAATCTGTTAATTATTTAGCGATAATCTGAAATCATTACATTTTTTTTTACATTTTTTAACATGCGTGTGAGCAATTGCAGATTATGGCTAATCGAGTAGGTAGGGGGATTACTCCCCCGCCCTCTCACACCACCACGCATGCTCTCGCACGTGGCGGTTTCAATTAATAGTTTAACTTTTCATAATTTAGTGACAAATTAAACAAGTTTTGTTC
>Ga0256831_1002023_pt1 | contig 10652 bp, 7 predicted proteins | sample 132544metaG_FD_189087 | JGI IMG/M metagenome (GOLD analysis project Ga0256831, IMG submission 189087) | Hydrothermal vent microbial communities from Lau Basin, Pacific Ocean - 132-544 | ecosystem: Environmental > Aquatic > Marine > Hydrothermal vents | place: Pacific Ocean: Lau Basin | collected... | reverse complement strand
AAATAAAACTATGAATAAAGACAATAAAAGCTTAGGTTTTTTAGAGCTGATGAAGTCATTTCCAAGAAGATTTTGGATGGCTAGTGTTTTTGAATTATTGGAGCGTTTTGCTTGGTATGGAATGTTTGCAATATTAGCTATTTATTTGGTAGCATCCAAAGATGTAAAAGGGCTTGGATTTACCGATGACCAAGGTGGAAAAATCATTGGAGATATAACAGCACTTCTGTATTTTTTACCCTTAATAACCGGAGCGATTGCCGATAGAATAGGATATAAAAAGAGTTTGATTATATCTTTTGTAATGCTTGCTATCGGATATGGTACTCTTGGTTATGTCCATTCGTTTTGGGCATTTTACTTTGTATTTCTGTTTCTCGGCATAGGTGCTGCAATGTTCAAGCCGGTGGCTTCTGCGATAGTAACGACTACGACAGACGAGAGCAATTCATCAATGGGATTTGGCGTTTTTTATATGATGGTCAATATTGGAGGATGGATAGGACCTTTTATAGTAGGAAAATTGAGAGGCGAATCCAATTGGTTAATTGCATTTCATATGGCAACAGGCGTCATCTTAGTAAATTTGCTATTTAATATCTTCTTTTTCAAACAAGATAAAATCGAAAAATCAGGTAATAGTATAGGTGATACAATAAAAAAATCATTTGCCAATATATGGGAAGCTTTAAAAGATTCAAAACTGACTGTTCTTTTGATAATAATGATAGGTTTTTGGACTTTGTTCAACCAATTATTCTATACATTACCTAAGTTTATTCAGGATTGGGTTGATTTGGAACATTTGTTCGATAGTGTAAACAGTTTTTCTCCAATACTGGCTTCGCTAATAAGTGATGGAAAAGAAGCAATAGCAAAACCTGAACTATTGGTAAATCTCGATGCATTTGCCATTATCATATTACAAATGTTGATCTCCTATATCATCATTAAATGGAAACCCGTTAATGCTATGATTATTGGCTTTATCATTGTTTCCCTTGGAATAGGCTTGACTTTTTATTTCAGAGACGGCTTGTTTATAATCCTGGGTATTATCATTTTTGCTATCGGCGAAATGACTGCGAACCCTAAGTTTTCGGCATATATTGCAGAAATATCTCCCAAAGGCAAGGAAGCTCTATATATGGGGACTTACTTCTTACCGGTTTTTGTAGGCAACAAAATTGCAGGGTGGATATCAGGTAGTATATATGGTAGTATGTCTGCAAAAATAACTTTAGCGCAAAAAGAAGCTTTGTCAAAAGGTTTTGAAATGGTTGACAAAAACAATCACCTGATTCACTATTTCGCAAAAACAGGTTTCAAAGTTGTTGACAAATCAGGTAATGCTCTAGAAGATGTAGCTCCTGCAATCACAAAAAATGAATATATCCAACAAGTAGCTGAAAAATCGCATATGTCAGCTAATGATTTTGTGACACATTTGTGGAATTCTTATCACCCAAATCAGATATTATGGATATTTGTTGGGATCGGTATTGTTACATTCTTAGCTTTGGTCTTTTATGACAAAGTTTATGTAAAAAGGCTGGATAGGAAAAACAATATGTAGAATTTAAATATTTAACACAAAAACACTTTCCTTTTGATAAGGGAAAGTGTTTTTTTATATCATGAGTTTTAAACCAAATATATTTTAAACATTAAGAAAATATCAATGTTAATAATCATATGCTAAAAGATTTATCACAGGGAAAGGTTAGTACCCGTATTTTTTTCTTTGCATTACCTATGCTTTTGGGTAATGTATTTCAACAACTGTACAATGTTGTTGACAGCATGGTTGTGGGAAAATACCTTGGTGATAATGCTTTGGCAGCAGTAGGAGCATCTTTTCCAATAATATTTCTATTGATATCATTGGGTTTTGGAGTCACAATGGGAGGTACTATCACAATTTCACATTTCTTTGGAGCAAAACAATATGATAAAGTAAGAAAGACGGTTGATACAATGAACATTTTCATTACTTTCTTTTCTATAGCTTTTGCTTTAATAGGGATAGCATTCAGTGATAAGATTTTTTTGATTATGAAATTACCGGTTGAAGTGATTCCCCTTGCTACTTCATATCTTAATGTCTATCTTATCGGTCTTCCTTTCTTTTTTGGTTTTGGAAATATCAGTGCAACGTTAAGAGGTGTAGGTGATTCAAAAACCCCTTTATATTTATTGATTTTTTCCTCTGTTCTCAATATAATTTTGGATATATATTTTGTCGGATATCTGAAATATGGAATATCATCCGTAGCGTGGGCGACAATCATTTCTCAAGGCTTGGCATATATCGCTGCCATTGTCTATCTAAGAAATAATAAAATGCTAAATTTCCATATAAAAGGTATTGTATTTGACAAAGAAATATTCAAAAAATCGATAAGTATCGGGTTGCCTTCAGGAGTTCAGCATATTCTTTTTTCTCTAGGAATGATGGCTCTTTTTAGTATCGTCAATAAATTTGGGGTTAAGGTAATTGCGGCTTATTCTGCTGCATTACGATTGGATTCTCTTGCGATTATGCCTTCGATTAATATCGCCAGTGCTTTATCTACATTCGTAGGTCAAAACCTTGGTGCAGGAAAAATAGATAGGGTAAAAAAAGGATTGTATACCACTATATTGATGTCAGTTTCGATTTCATTATTTATCACTATCGTATTTCATCTTTTTGGAAAAAATCTGATGGGCTTATTTACAAAAGACAAGGAAGTAATAAAATATGGAGTACAATATCTCACAATCATCAGCTCTTTTTACATATTATTTTCCGCTTTATTTTCAATCAATGCTGTGATGAGAGGAGCAGGAGACGTCATTGTCCCGATGTTTATCACACTTATAGCTTTGTGGATAGTACGTGTTCCATTTGCATACTTTATGTCAGATTTATGGGGGATAACTGCTGTTTGGTGGGCTGCTCCGATAGGTTGGGCTGTCGGTATAACTTTATCCTTTAGTTACTATAAATCCAATAGGTGGAAAAGAAAATTTAAAGTTTAAATCCTACTCTTCCTCTTCTTTAATTCCGGGCAAACTCAAAATTCTAAGATAAACTTTTGCTACGGTTTTTACATCTTTTTCACAATACACTTTAATTCTTTCAAGATCGCCTTCTTCCCAATAGACAATTCCAACTTGGCTACCATCAATATCATCTTTAGGCGATTTTATTCCCAAAACATTTGCCAAAAGATTAAGAGAAGTATAGTTTTTATAATCACCGAATTTCCACATTTCCAAAGTATCAAGCAAATGCTTAGTTTCCCAAGGTTTTTTGCCCATTACATCGAGAATCGCAGGTATAGGCATATTGTTTATTATAAGTCTTCTGCATAAAAAAGGTATATCAAATTCCTTGATATTATGCCCGCAAAGTTGATGCTTCATCGGGTTATTATAATAATTGGAAAGCAATTCTGAAAATTGTGCTAAAACAATCTTTTCATCATCATCGTAGAATGACTTTAATCTAATCTCATTTTCTTTTGTTATATACCCGACCGAAATGCAGACAATCTTGGCAAATTCAGCGTAAATTCCAGCTTTGTCTTTATATATTTCCTCAGCAGAATCTTTTTTTTCATCTTTAAGCCAATATTTGCTTTTTTTCTTCCACAATTCTTGAAACTCATCGTTGAGATCTAAAAATTCTTTTGCTGAAGAAACCGTTTCAATATCCAAAAATAAAATATTACTTAATTGCATATTCAAAAAATTAGTAAAAATCATTATTAATTTCCAAAATGCTAAGATAGCAAATTATACATTAAATACGTGTTTGAAAACAAATGTATTTCATAAAAAAACAATATTGCATATTTAATTTTTAGGCGCATTTCATTTTTTTGCTTTATTACAAGAAATTTTATTGATGTGTTTAATATAGCGTACCTACGGCACGCATTTTAGTTAGTATAGATTTTTTCACCCATGTTTTGTGCCTAACGGCACATTGCTGTAGTTTATAGAAGTAAAACGGATTAATTTTATAAGTGGGGTGGTCTTATGCAAATAGAAAAAATATCATTGAGTGCTAAAAAATGAAATTCGCCTTTATATACACTAATTAAACGTGTTTTGATTTTTTTTCTTACCTTTGTGCCCTTAAACCAATATATAAATTATTTTATTTAGAATGGAAGGAATTGAATTATTAAAAAGGGAGCTATCGCAGCCCAAAGACATAGTTATTTTCTCCCATAGAAATCCGGATGGAGATGCATTGGGTTCGTCTATGGCACTGAAATTGTACTTGGAGAAGATGGGACATACGGCAAAAATCATATTCCCCAGTGAATTTCCTTCTATTTTCACTTTTTTACCTAAAACAGATGAAGTCGTCATTTTTGATTTTGAAAAAGAAGAGACAACTAAAATAATCGAACATGCAGAGATGATGTTTTTTCTTGATTTTAGCAGTCTTGACAGAATTGATAAAATCGGAGAACTGGTTATCGACAAAAAAGTTACTAAAGTGCATATCGATCATCATATCGACCCAGAGCCGATTGCTGATTACGTATTATCAGATACAACTTCAAGTTCCACTTCAGAATTGATTTTTGATTTCTTGAATGAGCTTGATAGCAACAAGCATATGAATGAAGATATAGCCAAATGCATAATGACAGGATTGATTACTGATACCGGTTCATTTAGGTATAGCACTACTTCAAAGACCTTTCATGTGGCTTCTGAATTAATGAAATACAATTTGGACTTAAACTATATCCAAAATAAAATTCACAATAGTCATTCGGAAAAACAAATCAGATTATTGGGACATGCTCTTAACAAAAGGCTGGAGATAATTCCAGAATATCATACGGGTATTATCACCTTGACAAAAAAGGATTATCAAGATTTTGATATACAGAGAGGAGATACTGAAGGACTAGTCAACTATATACTTATGATAAATAATATAAAAGTAGCCGCATTAATAACCGAACAGCCCACAATAGTTAAACTTTCTTTGCGTTCAAAAGGCGATATTTCTGTTCAAGAGTTAGCAAGAGACAATTTCAAAGGGGGAGGTCATAAGAATGCAGCAGGAGGACATGCATATGCAAAATTGGATTCAGTCGTCAATAAATTCAAATCAATTTTACCTTTTTATATAAAAGCTTAAACCAATAATTAATGAGAATACTCTCAATCATCTTATTCATTTCACTCAGTTTTGTTGCTTGCAAAAACAAGAGTAGCAAATACAAAGGACTTAAATACAATAAAGGTCAATACGTAATAATCGGGGATAATACGGGTCAAAAAGCCAAACCCGGGGAATATATTCAATATAGTGTATTGCTTAAAGACAATCACAATATGATATTCATAGACAAAAGAAAAAAGGATGAACTTTTAAGAGAACAAGTTATAAGAGATACTGTATTTCTTAAAGATTTGACTGCTGCTGCCGAAGTGCTGTACAACCTTACAAAAGGTGATAGCTCAGTATTATATATTCCTTTATCCGAGGATGAAAAAACTGATAAATTAAAAGATTCTGATACTCTCATTTTTGAATTAAAAGCACATGATATTTTGGACTCTGCCAAAATGAGAGATATTGTGGAAGATGAATATTTGAAAGAGGAAGCTGAAAAAACAGAAGCTAGAATTAAACAAATAGCAGCTGATCAAACCATAATGAAAACATGGGATGATTATAACAAGGGAAAACTGAAAGGAAAATTAAAAAAGACTAAATCTGGTATTAAATATATTGTCTTAGAAGAAGGAAAAGGAGATTTTGCTAAAAAAGGACAAAAAGTCAAAATAGGATTTTATGGTATGACACAAAAAGATGCAAACGCTTTTGAGAATTCCTTTGGTAGAGACAAAGATATTGGGCTAATAGTAGGGGCAAGACAAGTTATTCCCGGATGGGATGAAGCTCTTCTGCAAATGAACCAAGGGATGAAAGCCGTATTTTTTATTCCTGCTAAATTAGGATTTGGGAAAAAAGGGAAAGCCCCAATTATTCCACCCGATGCTGATTTGGTATTTTACATAGAATTACATCAAATATTATAATCATTTATTAATTTATAAAACACCAAAAAAATGAGATATTCAATTATTGTATTACTCGCCGCAGTATTACTAGGAGCTTGTAAAACAAGTGACAATGGAGCTAGTAAAGTAGTTAAACTAAAACAAAGCGGTAAAGAATACACCGTATTAAAAAAAGGAAAAGGTAAGAAAGGAAATGTAGGAGATTTCATACTTTTCAGCCTGGTTATTAAAGGCAATAATGGTAAAACTGTAGTAGAGAGAACTGATGAAGCTTCTTGGGCTAAAGAAGAAATCAAAGCTGTCGATAGTACTACAATTCCCGTCATAGAAATGATTTATACCCTTTCAGAAGGTGATAGCGTAAAAATGGAAAAGCCGATTACCGGAGATAAAAGAAGTCCGGGCTTAGAAGGCATAGATACACTAATCTATTTAATTAAAGCGGAAGAAATACTTGACAAAGCTGCAATGGATAAAAAAGTAGCTGAAGAAAAAGCTAAACAAGCAAAAAAATTGGAAGGAGCAAAAGTGGTTGAAGCTGAAATAGCGAAGAAAGTAGCAGGAACTCTTGATGACTACAAAGCGGGGAAATTGGGTTCTAAAATCAAGAAAACAGAAAATGGAGTTGAGTTTTATATCAACGAAAAAGGTAGTGGCCCAAAAGTAGAAAAAGGAAATAAAGTAGAAGTGGCTTATTACGGAGTATTAAAAGAAGATGGTAAAATGTTTGACAATTCATTTGGCAGAGCTCAAGACCTTCCTTTTACTGCTGGAATGGGTCAAATGATCAAAGGTTGGGATGAGGCTATGCTTTACTTAAATGAAGGCGACAAAGCTACTGTCTTTATTCCTTACAAATTGGCCTATGGAGAAGCAGGTAGACCACCAGTTATTCCTGCTAAAGCTGATCTTGTATTCTATATTGAAGTACATAAAGTGAAGAAATAGTATTTATAATAAGAAACAGTGTATTTTTTCCCTTTTATAGAAATCATACTAATTGTTTTTTAGTAAGTCAAAACCTTTAGCTCGATTGTATTTGTAAAATGGAGCTAAAGGTTTTTTTGAATAACCATTATTTATTTAACAAAAAAAGGACAAATGACAACGGATCAATTAAATGAATTGAAAAGTCGTTTGATATTGATAAGGGGGTATCTTTGACATTGATAATCGACTACTAGAAATAGAGGACAAAGAGCAACAAAGCCTTGATCCTGACTTTTGGAATGATTCTAAGCGTGCTGAATCAATCCTCAAGTCCATTAAATTACACAAAAAGATAGTAGATGAGTTTAATGCAAATGAATCTGCAATAGAGGAACTCGAAACTTTTCAAGAATTTTTCAAAGAAGGAGAAATATCAGAAGAAGAGCTGGATGACTTATATGCACAAACCAAGGTATTGATTGATGATTTGGAATTCAAAACTACTCTCAATAAAAAAGAGGATGAATTATCTTGCATATTGGAAATAAATGCCGGAGCAGGAGGAACAGAGAGTAATGATTGGGCGGATATGCTGCTTAGGATGTACAAAATGTGGACAGATAAAAAAGAGTTTAAAGTTTCTCTTCTCAATAGGACAGATGGAGATGTCGCCGGCATTAAATCAGTAGAAATCGAAATCGAAGGAGATTATGCTTATGGTTTGTTAAAAGGAGAAAACGGAGTACACCGTCTGGTACGCGTAAGCCCTTTCAATTCTCAAGGCAAAAGAATGACTTCATTCGCTTCGGTATTCGTACACCCAATGGTAGATGATAGCATCGAAATAACAATTAATCCTGCAGATATAGAATGGGACACATTCAGAGCAAGTGGCGCAGGAGGTCAACATGTAAACAAGACAGAATCAGCGGTAAGGGTAAGACATCTTCCTTCAGGATTGGTAGCCGAATGCCAAGAAGAGCGTTCGCAACATATGAATAGAGAAAAAGCTCTAAAAATGCTTAAATCTAGACTCTATGAAGTGGAATTGGAAAAACAAAGGGCTGAGAAAGATGAAATCGAATCGTCAAAAATGAAAAATGAATGGGGGTCACAGATAAGATCCTATGTTCTTGATGACAGAAGGGTAAAAGACCATAGAACAGGATATACCATTAATAACCCAGATCTGGTTTTAAATGGTGAATTGGATGGTTTTATCAAAGCCTATTTGATGTGGGCAGGAGGCAAAAAATAAAACTTGATTAAAACGATTGGATTTTTTTTGAAAAATAAGGAGAACTTAGGACTCGAAAGCACGACTGCAAGGAGTGATTTTGAAGCCGGTCTGTAAAGAAAGAATATACTGTTGTATTTCATTTTTTCGTATTGTATGTCTCACTTGATTGTGAAGTGCATCAGCTCAGGAGTAGAGCATTTTTGCAAAAAGCGAAGTCAGAGACATTCGCTTATCAAGGGAATTTTGGAAAGGAAAATGCGGGTAGCGGTTCTCCCGGTTTCGGAATAGAATGGAGAAACAGGGAGTTAGAGGGCAGTGGGGCAATGAAAGCAAAAAAAATGAAATGCACTCCCTGAACAATAATCAATATAAAAATCATATATTTGTATAAAAATTATCCTATTATGGCATATACACAAATTCTTTATCAGATTGTCTTCTCAACAAAAAACAGAGAAAAAGTATTATCAATCTTCATTTCAGTCCTATTAGTTTCAGCATACGGGCAAAATCTTAGTTCAAAAGACTATACCAAAAAAGAAGTCTATATCACAATGCGTGATGGGATAAAACTTTTCACAGCGATATACAGTCCAAAAAATACGACCAAGGATTATCCTATACTTGTTACCAGAACAACCTATAGCTGTCGTCCCTATGGTGAAGATACTATCCCAAAAAATATTATGTACAATCCAGATTTGGTAGCAAAGGGATATATTTTTGTCTTCCAAGATGTAAGAGGTCGATGGATGAGTGAAGGTGTATTTGAAAATATTAAGCCCCCCTACTCCCTTTGGGACAAAACAAAAACAGATGAATTGACAGATGCTTGGGACACTTTTGAATGGCTTACAAAAAAAGTAAAGCACTTCAATGGAAATATCGGTGTTTATGGCAATTCGTATCTGGGTTGGAGTACTTTGACTGCAGCTGCAAGCAATCACCCGGCTGTAAAAGCGGTAATCGCAATGGCTCCGGTCACAAATTTTTTCTTTGAAGATTTTACAAGATATGGACTTGTAGCTATAAATTACGCTCCAATCATGAATGCATTTGGTATCGAAAAAGACTATCCAACAAAAGAAGCTTGGTACTCATTAAGCAAAGATTTTATTGCAGATTCTCAAAAGAATCTTACTTATGATTATTATCAGTATTTTCTAGACTTATTTACACTAAAGAGTATTAGACGTAGTCTTATCGACAGCAATAATGTCTTTTTTAATAATTTGGCTATACATACAAATTACGATAGCTTTAGAAAAAAAAGAAACTGGTTGAATTATATAAAAAATATACATATACAAGTGATGATTGCAGGTGGATGGAACGACGAACAAAATCTTTATGGAATACTCAATTCATTTAAAACAATAGATAAATATTCGCCAAAGGCAAATGTTAAATTGGTAATGGGCCCCTGGGCTCACTCCCACCCCAAAGAGCGAAAAGAAAAATATTATCTGGGAGATATTTTCTACGGCTATAATCTAGCAGAAGACTATCAAAAAAATGTTCAAGTGCCCTATTTTGAATATTATCTAAAAGGGATAGGTACTGAACCAGGTTTTAAAACCAGAATTTTTGATACCGGATTAAAAACATGGGTAGAAACTTCAACAAATCCGCTTTATACCGAAAAAACAATCACATATTATCTGAATAATGATGGAAGACTTGCAAAAACTTCATCAAAACCCGACTCATACGCTGAATATATCTCTGATCCATTTCATCCTATTCCTTTTATTCAATCCGATGACTTCTACCATATAGCACCAAAATATTATATGACGACTGATCAACGACCAGCATCAAAAAGACCGGATGTTCTTACTTATGTCTCTGATAAGTTGGATAAGAATACGACTATTTTGGGTCAGCCACAAGCCTTGATATCATTTGAAACGGATCATACTGCTGCAGATATCTATGTGAAGATTATCGATGTATATCCGATGGAAAGAACACCGGAAAAAGAGGATAAACCGGGTGTAAAAATGAATGGTTACCAACAATTGGTCAGAATTGGATATATACGTGGAAGATTCCGTGATTCATTTTCTACACCGAAGCCTTTTACTCCAGGGGAAAAGTACGATATTAACGTACCATTACTCGAGATAAATCACACTTTCAAAAAAGGCCACAGGATTATGATTCAGATACAGAGTAGCGATTTTCCTCTATTTGACATAAACCCTCAAAACTATATAGATAATGTTTTTAATGCAGACAGAAAAGATTTTTCTAATGCGATACACAAGGTTTATTCTACGAGTAAAATAATATTGCCGGTTGTCCAGGAGTGAGATAGGTTTCGGGGGAGTATCCAATAAAGTGTGTAAACTTCAAATCTCAGTTTGATTTGGCTAGCCAAATCAAACTGAGATTTGAAGTTTAAAATTTTTTTATTATTTTTAAAATTTAAATA
>Ga0256831_1002022_pt1 | contig 10654 bp, 4 predicted proteins | sample 132544metaG_FD_189087 | JGI IMG/M metagenome (GOLD analysis project Ga0256831, IMG submission 189087) | Hydrothermal vent microbial communities from Lau Basin, Pacific Ocean - 132-544 | ecosystem: Environmental > Aquatic > Marine > Hydrothermal vents | place: Pacific Ocean: Lau Basin | collected... | reverse complement strand
AAAAACTTACTGATGAATTGACTCAGGGCAAGTACAAAAAATATTAAATATTTAATAATAGAACGTTGAATTATTGTGTTATTGAAATTCAGCAAAATTTAAGATGCAGGAATCTGATAAGATGAATGATGAAGTACAAAAACCTCAGCAAATTGAAGAACATATTGTTGAGATTGTCAGTGACTCCGGTGAGGGTGCGCAGAAATGCGGCCAGACATTCGGGGTGATTGGCGGCAAAATGGGAAATGGGATCTGGACGGTTGAGATTATTCCGGCTGAAATTCAGCCACCGGCCAGAACACCCGCCGGTGGTAGTGGTAACCGCATTCGCTTTGGTTCTAAAATCATGACTAATATGGGTGATGAAGCAGATCTGGTGGTTGGATTTAATGAACAGGTATTATATGCCCGTATTGCCAATGGTGCCTATAAAGAAGGGACTGTTGTCCTGCTGGAAAATAAATGGGCAACCGATCCGCAGGAAAAAATTCGTGAAGATTACGCTAAAGCGGTAGAGGAATTTCGTAAACATGGCCTGATTGTTCATGAACTGTCTATGGAAGAAGAATGCCTGAAGATCGTCAGCAATGCTCGTCGTGGTAAAAATATGTTTGTTCTGGGTATGATCTGCCGGATTTATAATCGTGATACCGATATTGCTCTGAATGAAATTTATAATGCTTTTCACCGCAAGGGTGACAAAATAGTTAAGAGTAATCAGGATTTATTTAATTCCGGTTATCAGTTTGCCAGAGATAATCTGTCACAATACTTTTTTAATATACCCCCATATGAAGGTGCGCTGGACAGTAATCATCATATGGTGGTTACTAATGGCAATATTGCTTTAGGATTGGGTGTTATGGCTGCAGGAATGGAGCTGGTATCCATGTATCCTATTACACCAGCTACCTCAGCATCACATTTTATTGCAGATGTTTATAATGGCGTGGGTGGTTTTGTACATCAGGCAGAAGACGAAATTGCTGCTATTGGTTTTGCCATTGGTGCCTCTTATGCAGGTAAAACAGCCTGTACTATTACCTCCGGCCCAGGTATGGCTCTTAAAACAGAAATGATTGGCCTGGCTGCTATGGGAGAAATACCCCTGGTTATTGTAGATGTACAGCGCGGTGGGCCGTCAACAGGGCTGCCGACAAAAGTTGAACAGGCAGATTTATTGTCTTCTTTATATGGTGAGCCGGGTGATGCACCTAAAATTGTTATTGCCGCAGCAACCATTCCTGAATGTTTTGAATTTGCTATTACGGCCCGTAAACTGGCTGAAGAATTTAGAACACCGGTGATTTTACTCACGGATACCAATCTGGCAACGGGTGTACAGCCCTGGGCTCGTCCTGAAATTCAGGAAGAATGGCTATCTGATCCGGTGGACCAATCACCATGGGATAAAAATATTCCAGCCTATGACTGGGATGAAACCACCGGTTTGTCACAGAGACCTGTTCCTGGGCAGCCTGATGGTATGTATGTTTTAACGGGACTGTCTCATACCAATTATAGTAAAGTGGCTTATGATTCAGATACTAACCAGCTCAGTACGGAATTTCGCAGCCGTAAGCTGGCGGCTTTGCAAAGCACTCTGAAGCCTCCGCTGGTTAATGGTGATGATGATGGTGATTTATTAGTCGTAGGCTGGGGTTCCACCATTGGTGCAATTGAAGAAGCGGTGGGAATTATGCGTTCTGAAGGACTTAAGATTGCCTCGCTTCATTTACGTTTCATGTCGCCACTGGAGCCGGGATTAAAAGAAATCTTTAGTAAGTTCAAGAAGGTAATGACCGTTGAGATTAATTATAGTGATGATCTTAATGCACCATTGATTACAGCTGAAAACAGACGTTATGCACAACTGGCCAATGTGTTACGGGCACAATTTGCTATTGATATTGACTGCTGGTCTGTTGTTTATGGGCATCCTCTGCAACCGGGTATGCTGGTTACTGAACTTACCAGGCGTCTTGACGCTGTTAATCAATAAGGAGTCATTATGTTTGGTCTGAAAGCGGATTGGTCTTTAGAAGTTTTTGAACGTTATTTTACCCTGGGTGATTATGCTGGCGGGGAAGCCCGCTGGTGTTCCGGTTGCGGGGACTTCGCGGTACTCAATACCGTACACCGGGTACTGAGAGATGCACAGGTAGCCCCGGAAAAAAGCGTGGCTGTATCAGGCATTGGCTGTTCCAGCCGTCTGCCTCACTATATGGGTACCTATGGTTTACATGGTCTACATGGCCGGGCACTGCCGCTGGCCAATGGGGTAAAATCCCGCCGTCCTGATCTGGATGTCTGGGTGGCTACCGGTGATGGTGACTGTTTTTCTATTGGTGCCGGTCCCTGGCTGCATTCACTGCGTCTGAATATGGATATAGTGGTGCTGGTATTTGATAATGCCATTTATGGTTTGACCAAAAAACAGACATCACCCACCACACCTTCTGGCACAAGAACTAATACTCATCCAACAGGCGCACCTATGCCGCCCATAAATCCGTTAACCATTACACTGGGAGTTTCTAACGTTTCATTTGTTGCTCAGGTGGTGGACTGGAATCCACCTTTATTATATGAAACCATTAAGGCGGCTCATGAGCATCGTGGTACCAGTTTTGTGCGTATATTACAGCGTTGCCCGGTATTCTCTGAATCGTTCTGTAAGCCTCTACAGGATAATCCGGCTCAGTTTGTATTACTGGAACATGAAGACGGTATTAAGATAGACGATAATGTTAAACGCATTTATTCCAATGTAGTTGAACATGATCCTTCTGACTGGTTAGCAGCCATGAAATATGCCCGTGATGATGAGAATCTGCCACTGGGACTATTATATAAAGACACGGATGCAGTTGTTTATGAAGATGTATCCAGTCAGGGCATTGGTAAAACCAATGAAGAAAAAATTGCCGCAGTTAATGCTGCTTTTGATAAATTTGCAATATAAAATACAGCACTTTTAGAATGACTTTAAATACTACAATAGAATCATTGCCAAAACTGCCTGATGTGATTAAGGATAATGATAATTCTAAAAAAATTATGCACCTTCTACGTCACTTCCATCTTGGTAATCCAAAGGCCGCAGCACAACTTGAATCGGTTAGTGATAATTACCTGCCGGCTCTGCTTTCTGCTTATCGGGATGCATCCAGCCTGCGTTATGACTATCCGCTTTATCTGTCTCCGGTTGATGCCTCCCATAGTCTGAGTCTCTCTATAGCTAAACCCGTTTCGGATTTTCTTCTGGAACGGGTGGATGCTTTTGCTACCGGTGCGGGAAGTGCCAGAGTACTAAGAGACAATTTACCCTGGATAGAGCGTGAATTAAGGGAAGGCACCCGTAGTATAGAAGGGCCGTCAGCCATTAAACCACTGATTCACAAAGCCTGTGAAAAACTGGTTCAGCATCTACATCTGGATACTGACAATCAGCAGCGTTTAGAGAGCGATATCAAACAGCTGCTTGAACAGATATCAGATGAGGGATTAATACTGGGTTATGGACGTTTTCCTGCGTTACACCTGTTAATGCATTTGATCCGCAATAAGGTTATACCGCGTATTTCTTTATTTAAGGAAGAAACCGAGCAATATATTAAGGAGCTAAAAAATCTTCTTGATGTAGATGATAGTAAACGTGAAGAAGCTAGTTCATCTGTAGCGTTAGAGTCAAATATTGCTTCGAATAAATTTTTTAATACTGAATCATTATCTAAAATTGTCAGACATTCTCATGGCACGGTAGCGATGAGCGATGTTCGTCGTCAGCGAATTGAAAATGCGCTCAACACTTTAAAAGATTTTAAGGAAAAAGAAACGCTTGTTCATATAGTGCATTCAGCTAAGACTCTGGATAATTCACAATGGCTGGATCAATCTTCCTGCTTCACCAGTATCCATGATAAAGATCCCTGTAGTAAGGCTACGGATATTTTTGATCAGGAGGCACAGCAACTGGCTAAAGTGTTTGCTGCAGCCCGAATTGCCAGACTGGAGCTTAAAAATCTGTATGATGAAGATATTCATGATCCCTGGTTTAACAATTTTAACTGGGAAACTTTTTCATCGGATGAGTTAATACTGGTTCCTTCAGTTATTGTACTGGAAGGGGCTAATCGTCTGGCAGGTGAAAGTATGGTTTCTTTTTCCCGTTTGCTCAATTCCGGCCGTCCGGTTAATATCTTTGTGCGGGTGCAGGCACATAATAATCCCGGTGCAACAGATAATGAAGATCCTTTTCAGAGTTACCGAACGGAACTGGGCTATATTGGGATCAGTCATCGTCAGGCAGTGGTGACCCAGTCATCTGCTGCGCGTCATCAACATCTTTTAAACCATTTTGATATGGCCCTCAATGCCACCCGGACCAGTTTACATTTAATTAATGTTGGCTTGCGTGAAACCGGGCAGGATATGGGACTCAATGCCTGGCTGGTGGCCGGTGCCGCACTAGAGGGTCGTGCACATCCATTTTTTGCAGTCAATCCAGGCGCCGGTGATTCAGCCGCTGATCGAATGGACTTTGAAGGTAATCCTCAGCCTGACAAGGACTGGCCCTCTCATAAATTTGCCTATGTTAATGAAGGCGGGGATGTTAATGAGCTGGAGCTGGATTTTACTTTTGCTGATTATTCGCTGTTAATTCCCCGGCTGCATCAGCATTTTGCTTTAATCCCGGCAGAATGTGAATCGGATGATTTAATTTTAGTATCAGACTACCTGGCCATGCCGGCACAACAGGCAGAAAATTTTGTGCCATTTATCTGGACAGTTGATCAGAATAATCAGCTTAGAATGCTGGCTATTACCCGCGCTCTGATCCATGCCTGCAGGGATCGTCTTAATTTCTGGCATTCCCTGCAGGAAATGGCCGGTGTACGCAGTCGATATATAGAGCAGGCCGAACAGCGCATCAAATCCGAAGCAGAGCAGCAGATCTCAGAACAGCTGGCACAGGCAAAAGCCGAATATAAAGCGGAACTGGAACGGGTTAAAACAGAAACAGCGGCTCAGGTGATGAGTCGTCTGACAGATATGTTACTGGGACTGGATTTAACGTCCTCTGCACCAGCAGGTTTTACTGTTTCAGCTGCTCCTGCTGCCACCGCGGTCAGTCCCTCTGAAGCAGTTGAAGACGATGACAGTACAGCAGAACCCACTGAAGATGTTGCTCAGGAAGAAGATGAGGGCATGAGTTTTGATGAGCCGTGGATTGATACGCCCTTATGTACGACCTGTAATGACTGTACTGACATGAACCCGTTAATGTTCGTTTATAACGACACCAATCAGGCTGTTATTGCTGATTTAAGTGCTGGCACTTATCTGCAAATGGTGGAAGCAGCAGAAATATGCCCGTCAAAGTGTATTCATCCCGGTAACCCATGGGATAAAAACGAATCCAATCTTGATGATCTGATGCAACGTGCAGAGCCTTTTAACCAGTTATGAATTGGACCGCTTTTTTAACTGCACCGGTTATTATGACCAGTCTGGGTTTACTCTTCGGGGTCATTCTTGCGATTGCCTATCATTATCTGAAAGTTGAAGAAGATCCGCGTATTTCTGAAACGGAAGAGCTGCTGCCGGGTACCAATTGCGGAGCCTGTGGTGAGCCCGGCTGTTTACCGTTTGCTATTAAACTGGTCTCTGGAGAAATGAATCCCAGCGGTTGTACGGTGGCTTCTGAAGATGAGATTGATAACCTGTCTGAATTTCTTGGCGTTGATGCCGGTGAACAGGAGAAAATTGTAGCTCGGCTTAAATGTGCTGGCGGCAAGGGACAGGCCTTTCAAATTGCTGAATATCGGGGCTTTGAAAGCTGCCGGGCTGCTGCGGTAATTTCCGGCGGCGGTAAGGGCTGTTCCTGGGGCTGCTTAGGACTGGGTGACTGTGAGGTGGCCTGTACATTTGATGTTATCCATATGAATGATAATGGTCTGCCTGTGGTTGATGTCAACGACTGTACGGCCTGTTCTGACTGTGTGGATATCTGTCCTAAAAATCTGTTTGAATTGCACCCGGTGACAGAAAAACTGTTTGTACAATGCAATATTCCGCTTGAAGGTGAAGCCGTATCTGCCTTATGCAGTGCCGGTTGTGACGGCTGTGAGAAATGTGTGGCTGATGCACCGCCCGGTTTAATGCATATGGAAAATGAATTGCCTGTGGTTGATTATAACTCGGGGCTTTTTGCAGATGATAAATTAACTAAAAAAGCCATTGAACGTTGCCCGACTCAGGCTATTCAGTGGCTTGAAGGCAAACAGTTTGCCGATCATTCTGAACAAAGTCAGCGTTATGCCCAGTATTAATAAACAGGACTGTGAAGCAGAAAAACTATGTTAAATTTTACTGAAACAGCAATCCGGCTTTATCGTCAGTTATTCGGCAGCCCGGAACTGGCAGGGCAGTTGCCCGATGGTATCGATACGGTGCTTGATGGTCACACGGCTATTGCTGTAACTGAAGCTGGAATAACGGAAACGGCCGTTCTGGGCAGCAGTTTTCTGGAGCAGGGTGCGGCTCTGGCCTGGCTGGCTGAACAGCAGCGGGTCAGTAGCAACTTTTTTAATCAGCGACTGAGTATACAGAATGCTGAATCCCCCCGTGCAGCTCTGGCTGTGGTAATGGGGCTGACACAGTCCGGACATCGCAGTACCGTGTTTCTGGATGCCGCCGACCTGTTAAACTGTCAGGATCTGCTGCAAAATGCTGCGGCCCGAAAATTACCTCTGGTTATTCATGTCAGCCAGCGGCTTTCCAGCATTAACAATAGTATCGGCGCTGGTCATGATGCGGTTCATCAGGCAATGGACAGTGGTTGTGCGCTATTTTTTGCCAGTAATGTTCAGGAAGCTGTTGATTATACCTTAATTGCACGACACATTGCTGAACAGAGTTTAGTGCCGGTTATAGTGGCAATGGATGGTTCTGAAACGGCTCTGTCTGTCCAGGATGTGCGTTTACCTTCTGCAGAACTGGTTAAACAGTTTATTGGTCAGGCTCAGGATTTAATTGAGTCACCGACGGCGGTACAAAAACAGCTGTTTTCAGAACACAGATGCCGTATTCCCCGCTGGCATGATCTGGATAAACCGGTATTACAGGGTAGTTTACAAAATAGTGATATTGCCGCTTTGGGGGATAGTGCTCGAAAAATTTATTTTGATGCTCATTTAAGTGATATTCTGAGTAACGCTTTTAATGGGTTCGCTTATTTGAGCGGCCGTCGGTATTCTAGCGTGTCGGAATATCAACTGAAAAAAGCAGACCTTATTTTTATTGCTCAGGGCAGTGCCGTAGAAACGATAAGAACCCTGAGTGATATCTTTAATAAACAGAAAAAATCCGCAGATAAAGTTAAAATTGCAGTTATTGGTCTGCATGTGCTTAGACCTCTTAATAGCCAGCATTTAGCTGATTTACTCAATACCATTACTCAGGTTAATAAACCGATAGTTGTACTGGAACGCATGCAGGTCCCTCTGGCAGATGATGGCCCTTTAATGCGGGAGCTTCGGGCTTTATTGCAGAAATCCACAGACAGGTTTAATGCTAAACTGTATTCTGTAATATACGGCCTGGGCGGTATGACACTTAATCTGGCCGATCTGAAACAGCTTTGTCTGGATATTAAAGCTCAGCCGGATAGTTTTAAGGGGCGTTATCTGGGGGTTTCCTTTACCGCCGGCTCATCACAGCAATATCCTAAACGTCAGGTAATGCTGGATACCCTGCAGCGCTATTACCCTGAAATATCTACTCTGGGTATTCGTGCACCTTTGAAACAGATTGAACCGATCTCAGCCCATATTTGTGTTGCTATAGATTATTGTCAGGGTAATGAGGCTGATATAGCCTATGCAATGGAATTATCATCATTGCTGTATAAACTTTCTAAGCAGAGTATTCGAACCAGCGTTAGTGAGCAATGGTATCAATGGGCCGGACGCTCGGTTGACTGCGTTTTTCAGGCAGAAGATCCCTGTCAGGCAGGTACTATCTCTAGTACTACTACCAGTACGGATTATACTATCCTGTTATCACCTGATGCCCGGGCTTTAAAAAACGCCTGTCAGAAAATAAATGCTCAGGGTAGTCTTTTTATAATCGGTTCACTTTCTGAACAGGCGGTTTTAAAAGCCAGGAATCTTTTCCAGGAATGCCTGTCTCTGATCAATGACAAACAACTGACGCTTTATTATCCCGAAACAGTATCTGATCGTTTTAGTGACTGGGAACAGGCACTGGCTCTGTTGTTTGCCCGCTTAGTCAAGCAGGAACGCATCAAGGTCAAAAGTCGAAAAATATTTAAGGCCAGACAGGATATTCTGCATATTGCCAGTGTCGATGAGTCGGCTCAGGAACAATTAATTGAATTGTTCAAGACGACTTATAACTCATTTTCAGAACTGGCTGTATTTGATCTTCAGATCTGGCTGCAAAAACTATATGCGGATACTGACAGGACAGCCATAATCGCTAATAATCTGTCTGAAAACGAAAATACAGTACCTGATATGGTAAAACGTTTTGGGCAGGCATCTGAGCGCTATGATAGTTTGCCGCGGTTCTGGGATCAGGTTGGTATCCTGCATCAGTCAGGCGAACAGGATCAGCTTAGCGCAGATCCCTATTTAAGCACGGCTACCATACCCCCCTTAAGTGCCACCTTTAATACTATGGATAGTTACCGGGAGCGGGTCTATGCTAATGACTCACGGGTACCTTATTTTGATGCCCGAAACTGTACTGCCTGTGGAGCCTGCTGGGCAAATTGCCCGGACAGTGCCATTGCAACGGTAGCGATACATCCTAAAGCATTAATAGATACCAGTATTCAAATGACCGGTGCCGATGCTTTGCGCCAGGTCTCTTCCAAACTGGCGGCACGAATGGCCAGACAATGTCGCAATATTGACATTATGCCCACTTACGCCGGTGAATTAATGGATGATGCTTTTATCTGGTTAAAGGAAAAATCCAGTTTGCCGGAAGAAAGGCTGCGGGCTATTAGTGCGGACTTTGAAAAAGCCAGTACGGCTATTGCTGAATTACCGCTGGTGGTCAGCGAACAATTTTTTTATACCCGGGAAAAACAGCAAAATGACAGCGGTGAATTCTTTTCGCTGGTGATCAATCCTGACACCTGTAAAGGCTGTGGTTTGTGTGTTGAGCTGTGCAGCGAGCATAACGAAGTCGTGGCATTATCAAACAGCAGTGAAGTTAATCTGTCGCTGTATAAAAAACAATGGCAGATATGGCAGCAAACCCCTGACACATCTTCAGAAACCATTGAACATCTGTTAAAAGCTGATTTCGCATCTTCGGCGGCATTAATGTTATCCCGCCATAATGCCTTCTCATTATCCGGCGGTGATCTGGCTGAACCCGGGGCAGGGGATAAAATTGCCTTACGGCAAATACTGGCGGCCACAGAATATCATCAACAGCCCTTGTTATATCAGTTTGTCACTGAATTAGAACGTTATCGAGATGAATTAAAACAGGATGTTAACAATAGCCTTTCCGAGGCTCTGCCAACAGATAATCTGGAACAATTATCAGCCCGTCTTTCTGATGTAAAAACACGTCAGATTGATTTAAATGAATTGCTGGACGGTAGCTCACCAGGTAGTAGCAATACGGCGGTTGATGCAACTAGAATACGTCAACTGGTCAATCTGGTTATTGAGCTTAATGAATTAATCTGGAAACTGATTGAGGGGCGCTATGGTCTGGGACGTTCCCGCTACAGCCTGTGTATTACCTCTGAATCTATTGCCAGCTGGGCAGGTGGTTTTCCAAATAATCCTTTTCATGTGCCGGTTAATATTGATGTAAGTGGAGAAAGCGCTGCACTTGCGGCAGGACTGGTTAATGGTCAGGTTAATGATGTGCTTCAGGCCGTTAGTTTAATGCGTCAGGCAAGAGCCTTTGTTGACATTCGTTATGCCAAAAATACCCGCCACCTGAAGCAGCTTCAGTGGCAGGATTTAACAGCAGATGAACAAAAATTGTGTCCGCCGCTGTTGCTGGTTGGTGGTGATGATCTGCTGGCTAATCATGGTTTTTCTCAGATTGCCTTATTATTAAACAGTTATTATCCGGTTAAAATTGTTATTTTCAATGAGCAGGATGGCGGACTGTTAAGTGAAGGCCTGTCTGAATTAAAACTCAATGCCCATGCGGATGCCCGTTCCTCTCTGGCAATGATGGCCATGTCTCAGAGGCAGGCTTATGTAGCCCAGACATCTATTGCAGATAATAGCCATTTGCAGACCTCTGTACATGAGTTGTTACAGTGCCGGGGGCCAGGATTGTTATGTGTTTATACGCCCAGTCCCAGACGTCATGGCTTTAAGCCGGAACAGACACTGGCTCAGGCACAACGGGCATTAAAATCCAGAATCTATCCACTGTTTCGATACAACCCGCAGCTTGAAGGGGTCTTTGGCAGGCGCATTAATCTGGAGGCTAATGTTGATGATGAAGAGCTTATCAGCCCTGTTCTATGGGCGATTAAAGAACAGCGCTTTAAAGCCCATATCAGGCCTCTGCCGGCCAGTGCGACTTTACCCGTTGAATTAAATGACTGGTTAAAGCTGTCGTCTGAAGAGCAATTAACAAA
>Ga0256831_1002021_pt1 | contig 10654 bp, 5 predicted proteins | sample 132544metaG_FD_189087 | JGI IMG/M metagenome (GOLD analysis project Ga0256831, IMG submission 189087) | Hydrothermal vent microbial communities from Lau Basin, Pacific Ocean - 132-544 | ecosystem: Environmental > Aquatic > Marine > Hydrothermal vents | place: Pacific Ocean: Lau Basin | collected... | reverse complement strand
GGTGGCTATCGTTGGAGCCGGGCAGGATCACCGACAAGGGTTTGCTACCCAGGTCTTCTTTGAGCCTGTTGATGGTCAGTTCCAGCTTGGACGACGCAGCGGCCGCTTCGGTCGAGGCGACGGCGGTGGTGGAGAGACCTTTCAAGGCCATGATGCTGCCGCCGATTACGATGACGCCCGCGGCAATGGCTATCAGAAGTTCGATGAGCGTGAAGCCCCGGAGTTTCATGCTATTCATTGTAACCCCCATACGCAACGAACGTAGAGAAAGAGCGGTATAAAGCTACTGAATGAAACATACGTAACCCCTATTTGTCGACCCAGCCGTATGACCAGCAAACGATGAAGTAGCTGGTACATACGTATTCCTGGTATTGCCAGTAGACCTTGAGAGTCGAGACGTGGCCGGCGGTTACGGAGGCGCTGTTGACGGCGTTACGTGCGACGAAGCGTCTCGTACTGGAGATCTGGTAAGGGGTGCTGTAGGCGAGGGTGTAGGTGCCGGGCGTCAGGTAGTTGCGATAGGCGGGGTTGGAGCCGGCGCCGATGGCGGAAGAGTAGGAGTGGGGTCCTTTGAGGGTGACGTTGGGGTAGCCGCTACGGCTGCCGGTGTCGTAAACGCGTGCCTTGCCGGTGGTGATCCGGTACTGCAACCTGACCGACTTGTCGTCGCCGGAGGCGAGGCTTGTCGAGACGGGCGGTGGCGCGTAGTAGAAGCCGGAAGAGGCGATGGTGTTACCGGTAACGCGGTAACTGCCGGGGGGTGCATAGAAGGTCACTACGGTGCCAGTCTTGCTGCTGCTCCAGCCGGGCTTGGAAAGGGTAACGGTAGGCGTGCGAGGAGCTCCGGAGACCCTGACGGTGAGGCGGGCGTTGTACTGGGAGTAGGTCAGCGATACGGACTCGTTGCCTCCCTCGGCGAGGTCGACGCTCTGCGCGTTGCTGCGATAGACGGCGCCGCCGCTGTTCACCTCGAGGCCCTCGACCTGGTATCTACCTGGTGGCAGGTAGAACGTGACGCTGGCGCCGCTTTTGGTTTGGCTGACGCCGGTTCCGGTGACCCTGATCCGGGGAGTCACGCCCGCGGGCAGGCCGCTGGCGCTGACGTTGAGGGTGGCAGTATAGCGGTGGTAGGACAGTTTTTCGTTGTAGTCACGCCCAGCTTCGGCGACGACGTTGAAGGCGGGTGCGCGGTATTCGATGTTGCCAACCGTGACCGGATGCGGATTTATCGAGTAGGTTCCTGGTGAAACGATGTGCGTGTGGGGGGTGGCGTAGTCTCGCTGGCTGCTGCCGGCGCCAAAAGCGTAGCTGCCCTCGCTACCGACGGGCAGGCCGTTGGAGCTAACGGCGATGGTGGCCGTGTAGCGGTAGTAGGTAAACGAGACGTCGACGCTCTGGCCGGCGACGACGGTTACCCGCAAGCTGGGCTGGTCGGACTTGTAGGTGTGGCCGTTGGAAGCATGGTAGTCGGGCATGGTCAACGAGTAGTCGCCGGGATCGAGCATCAAAGACTGGCTGCCGCGAAACTCATGTGAGTAGCCGTTGGGACCGCTCAAGTGGTAGGGGGCGTTCTGGTTGCCGCCTACGCGAATGTTCAACTGCCCGTTGGGGGTCGAATAGGTCACGGTGGCGGTGGCGGTAGTCCCCGATCTGGCGGTTACCTGGGAGCTGCTCGGGTTGGGGTGGTAGACGAAGGAGCCGGCGACGACGTCGTTGGCATCGATGTCGTAGTCGCCGGGAGCGAGGTCGGTCCAAGTGTGACTGCCGGTAACCGTGTCGCTGAAGCCGTCGTCATTGCTGAGGGTGACGTCGGCGGGGGTGCCGCTGGGAAGACCGGATACGGTTAGCCGCAGCTGCGCTGGAACCACGGTGTAGGTGAACGATACCTCCTTGCCGTCTCCGGCCTCGAGGTCGACGCTGCTGCTGGCGGGTGACGGCTCGTAGGTCGCGGCGCCTTCGGTGACGGCGTCCGCGGTCAGCGCGTACGTGCCGGGTTCGAGGCCCTCGAGCAAGACGGTTTCGGTAACGTCTTGCTGGTAGCCGCCCGGGCCGGCGACGTGAATCCGGGCGTCGTGCCCGGAAGGCACGCCGTTCACGTTTACCTTCAGGGTCGCGGTAGAGGGGGCGTAGCGAACCCGCACGGTCTTGGTCTCGGCGCCGGCCAGGGTGAAGGTAGCGGGGTCGATTGTCGGAGCGTAGGCGATGTGGTTGATTGTCACCGTGGGTGCGCGCACGGTGTAGCGACCTGTGGATACGTCGGCGAAGACGTGGTTGTTGTCGCCGGTTCCCTGGCGTTCCAGGTTCTCGCCGCTATCGGAGCCAAGTCGCACCTGCCAGCTTAGCGAATCGGGGGCGCTGACTTGCAATCTGATCACGCCGCTGCTGGGTTCGTAGTCGAAATCGGCTTCGGCGTCGCCGCCGGCGCTAATGCTGACGTCGTAGCTGTCGGGGTGGGGTGCGTAGGTATAGCCGTTGGCTCTAACCGAATCAGCGGTGACGTGGTATCTGCCAGGGGCGAGGCCGCGCACGAGTTCGGGCATGGTGACCGTCTTGGTGTAACCGGGCGCGCGGATCGTGGCCGTAGCCGCTGCGCCAGCCGGCAGGCCGGTGGCCTTGACCTCGATGTGGCCGGTGGCGCGGGTGAAGTCGAACCGGGCGAAGGAATAGTCGCCGGGTTGCAGGTCAATCGTTTGGCCAGTGGCGGTGTACCTGTCCTCCTGGTAGGTGTATTCGACCGGCTCGAGGGCGTACCTGCCCGGCAGCAGCCCGTCGAGGACCCGCGTCGAGTCGACCGTGGCCGAATAGCCGTTGGGTCCGCTAACGATAACCTTGCCCATGTTCCCGGGGGCGTTGATGGTGACGCGGATGGCCGCGGTCGTCGGCGAGTAGGTGACGACTAGCTGCGCGGTCTGTCCAGAACGCGCCTCCACGTAATCGGGGTGAGAGGGCACGTAGCGGCGGTGGTCATAGGTCAGGGGGTCGGCGGCTACCGCGTAACGACCGGGGGTTACGTTGGTTATGCCGCTGATACCGGGGGTGTTTATCTCGTATGGCCCGGAGGGGCCGCTGATGGTCACGTGCGGCGCGGAGTTGGCGGGCGCCCTGACGTCGACGTTGATGGCGGCCGGCTGGACGGCGTAGTTGAAGCTGGCGTCGGAGACCTGGCCGCCGCTGACGGAGACCCTGAGCGTAGCGGGCGTGGGGGTGTAGCGGGCGTAACCGTCCTCGATGGCGGCGGCCGTTACGGTGTAGTCGCCGGGAATGAGCCGGCCAACGACCTGGTCGCCCTCGAGCTGGCGGCTGCCCGCCGGCCCGCTGAGGGTGTACTTGGCCTTCTGCCCCTGCGGCAGCCCGCTGGAGGCGAGGGAGATGGCTCCAGTGTTGGCGGCGTAGGTAACGTTCTTGGTGACGATTTCCCCGGCGTTGATGGCAAAGCGCAACGATGCCGGCGACGCCGAATAGGTAAAGTATCCCGAATCGACCGGTTCAGCGCTCAACTGGTAATTGCCGGGCGGCGCCGGATTGACGGAGTTCGTGCCCTGGCCGAAAGCGTAGTTGTCGGTGGGGCCCGTGACGTGGACGGGAGCGCCGGCGTTGGCCGGCAGGCCTGTGACGTTGAGCTTTAGAACACCACTACGCACCGCGTAGTTGAAGCTGGCGTCGCGGGAATCGCCAACGCTGAGGTCGAAGCTGGCCTGGTTGGGCATGGCGGTCCAAGTAAAGGTGCCGTCGCTTGCCGGGTCGGCTTTCAGGTCGTAGTGCCCAGGCTGGATGCCGGAAAGCAGGTGGTCCCCGACGCCCCGAATGTCGCTCGACTGGCCGTTCGGCCCGCTGACGTGAACCACGGGCTCGATGCTGGAGTTGTTGGGCGAGGCGGTGACGTGGACGTTGAGGGCGGCCGTGCTGGCGGAGTAGCTGACGGAGAGGGCGGCCGTACTGCCCGGGGACACGTAGGCGCCGCCCGCCGGAGTAGAGGAGCCCGAATAGGTGACGCCTTGTAGTACGACGTCCTCGGGGAGGGCAAGGTAGGTTCCCTCGGGCAGGTTGTCGATGGTGTTCTCCCCGAGGCCCACGGTGTTCTGGTAGTTGTTGGGTCCGACGATCTTGACCGTAGCCGAAGTGACCTCGGTCGGGGCGTCGACGGTGATCTTTAGCGCGCCGGTGGTCGGTCCGTAGCTGACCACGGCGCTCGAGGTGGCGCCGGGGCTGACGTTGACGGTGGGGTTGTCTATCGTGGGGGCGTAGGTATAAGAACCCGCGGTAACCGGATCGGCGCTGATCGTGTAGGAGCCAGGACTCAGGTAGTTGAGGGTGGTCGAACCGTGAACCGTGTTCGAGTAAGAGGCGTCGCTGCTGCTGACGGTGACGTTGGGGGTAACGCCGGCGGGGTGGGTAACGGACAGCGACAAAGCGCCGCTGTCGGCCGTGTAGACGACGTCGACGACCGCGCCTTCGCCGGCGCCGATGCTGCCGGCGTTGTTGGACATCGTGGGTACGTAGGTGTATAAGCTGTCGCTGACGCCGTTGGGGGTCACGCTGTAGTTGCCGGGGGCGAGATCGTTCAGGACCTCGCTATGGGTCAGCCGGCGCGTCAGGCCGGGGCCGGACACCAAAACGTCGCCGTCGACGCCGTTGGGCGTGGTTATGTTGATCACCAGCTTGCCCGAGCCAACCGGAATCGAGGTCGAGCCGCCGCCGGCGGCGGCGTTGCCGCCCGCGTAACGCGAGGGAACCGGACCGGTGACGGACTTTTCGATGCAGGAACTTTCGTCTCTGCCGTTGGGCTGGCTGATAGGCGTCCAGCAGACCTTGATCAGGTATTCGATGGCCTTCATCTGCGACCCGCCTACGTCCTGGGTGACTTCGCGCACGTTGGTGATCCGGGCGCTGAAGAGCTGCGTGTTGCCCATGGTCATGCCGAGGCGGTCGGCGAAGATCGAAGCTATGTCGCCGGAGCTCAGCGTTACGGTGTCGCCGCTGTTGGGAGGCGTGTAGCTGGGGTTGCCGCCAGTGACCTGGCTGGAAAGGTAATCGAAGAGGAAGCTGGATGCCTGGCGCGCGCTGGCGGCCTGCTGGCCGGAGTCGGCGTTGGACATCCCCTTGAGCAGGACGACCCCAATGGAGGCCACCAGAAAAATGGCGATCATGACTTCGATCAGGGTGAATCCTCGAGTGCGCTCGTGCATCAAAACATCCTCCTCACGGTGTATTGCTGATATTCACGTCGCCCGCCGCGCCTACGTGCAGGTAGACGTCGTCGCCGTTGACCACGATGTGAATGGGGTTCTCGGGGGTGCTGACGTAACCGCTCGGGTCGGCGGCGGCCAGCAAGGTATTGCTACCGCTGAAACTCACACCGTATGGGACTTTGACCCGGGTGGTGACGGGGACGACGGTGACCGAGTCGAGGGCCACGTAGACGTAGCCGTTTGCACGCTTGACGTCGATGGTTGCTTGTTTGGCCTGGGCCAGGGGCGGCAAAGATTCGATCATCGTGGCCAAAACCCCGGGGAAGCGGGCGGCGCGGCGCTTCGTGACGACGTTGCCGAGCGAGGCGCCGGCGACCCCCAGCAAGACGGCCATGATGGCGATTACCACTACGAGCTCCACGAACGTCAGGCCGCGGTTCCTCATTGGCGGGCTCCGTTGAGGTAGTATTCGTCGTCGTAGCGAACCCAGGTGAGCACCGCCGGGGACTCGAAACCGGCGCTGGTGTCCGCGTAGACCGCGCACGCGGTCTTGGGGTCGGCGTTGGACCAGGAGTATCCGCCGATGGCCCCCGCCGCTGAACAGTCGTAGGCGTTGCTGGGTTGCGGCATCGACGCCGGCGCGTCGGAGAAGTCGGCCGCCGCCAGACCGGCCGTGCTGAGGGCGGCGCTGAGGCTGCTGGCCGGATTGTTGCGCGCCCAGGCATTGACCGCGCTTAGCACCTCCGAACCGTGCGCCTGCGCCGCGGCCCGGTAAGCCCGCATACGGAACGGTCCGAAGTTGGAAAATACGACCACGGACAGGATTGCCATGATGGCGATGACGACCATAATTTCTACGAGCGTAAAACCGGTGTCGCGTTTCATCGTCTACCCCGTTCCGCTAGCTACGTTGATAGCCCGCGAATATATGTACCTATTATTGTACGACCTTGAACGCGGTGAAGACCCCCCAAAATGGGGGGATTCTTCACGCTGGTGAAAGAGGTCATTTGATGTTGCCGGCGATCTTGAAGTAAGGCAGGATCACGCCCATGATGATGACGACGACTATACCGCCGATGAGGAGCATCATCACCGGCTCCAGGACGCTTTGGAGCTGGTCGACGGTGGCGTCGAGGTCTTCCTCGAAGAAACTGGCCGCCTCGGCAAGAGTCTCGTCCAGTTTGCCGGAATCGGCGCCGGCGCGGATGTAGGCCACCAGATTGGTCGGGAAGTACTGCGGGTATCTGTCGAAGGCCTCGGCGAGCGCGGCGCCGCGGTTGATGTTCTTGGGAATTTCCTCCAGGGCGCGCCGGTAGTAGACGTTGTCTATCATGTTCGCGATCATCTTGATCGCGTCCGCGTGGCTGAGCTTCGAGTAGGTGATCATCGGCCACATCCGCGTTATCAGTTGAAGGATCTGTAGCCGCACGATGTTGCGGACCGTCGGGATCTTCAGCAGCAGGCGGTCCCATACCGGCTTGCCCGGGCCGCGTTTCCAGACGGCGAAGCCGTAACCCAATAGGGCGATGGCCAGCAAGACGAACAGCCAGTAGCGTTGCAGGAAGGAAGAAGTGGACAGCAGGATGACGGTGACGATTGGCAATTTTCCGCCCAGGTCTTGCAGCATGGAGGCGAACTGGGGAACGATGTAGATCATCAGGAAGAAGGCGACGATGATGGCGACCACCAGCGAGATGAGCGGGTAGGTTACCGCCTTCTTGATCTTCGCGACCACGCCGTGTTGCCGCTTCAGGAAGGCGTTGGCGAGGCGGAGGGATGACTCGAGCTTGCCGCTCTTGGCCCCGGCGTCGATGATTCCTATCAGGAAACGGTCGAACATGTCGGGATGCCTGGCCATGGCGTCGCCAAAGTTAAGTCCGTCCCGGAAATCCCGGGCGACCTCCAAGAGCGTATTCGCGAACGGGGGCCGGAACTGCGGCGCAATCGACATTATCGCTTCGTCGATCCGCACGCCGGCGCTGGTAAGCGAGGCCAGCTGCCCGGTGAAGGTCGCCAAGTCGCGCATACTGGGCTTCTTGCTCCCGAACGGTAGCGCCCAGCTGATCTTCTTGGGCGTTACACCCCGGCGCCGCACCAGCAACTCGGCCTCCTTCGCCGAGCCGGCCGTCAATTGACCGACGATCTGGTGCCCGTTGGGCAGGCGACCGACATACACGAACTCAGGCATGGCTACTCCAGCGTCCTGCTGACGACGTAGGCTTCTCCGTCGTCGCTTTCGAAGACGAAATCGACGTGAGATGCAGCGCGGCCGTTGGGAAGGCGGATTTCACCGACGACCATCCCCCCCGGCTCCGCGCACGCCCTCGATCCCGAAGTGGAGCGCGAGCGCAGGTGCCCGGTAACGACCCGCCCCGCGCCGTCGAGAATGCGAATTCCCGCCAGGCAGAGGCGCTCGCTCGAAGCGGGCAGCACCAGCGAAAAGCCGTACTCCGCCTGCGGCCCCGGCGCGGCCCGTAACGAAAAGACGGCGTAAGCGGGCAGCGGGTCGTGGGGGTAGGGTATCTGCGCCTCGCCCACGGTCAGGCCCGCGCGCCCGGCGATCCCCCCACCCGTGTTCGTATTTACGGTTTCGGATTCGGGGTTGGCTGGTTGTTCAGAGCTGGAAGTATTGGCCTCTGGTTTGGTCTCGCCGCCAGTGTCAACTGACGTGGGTGGCTCGGTAGAGTCGTCATCGACGCTGGCGCTGGCCTGCTGAGGTTTGGCGGCGTCGCTTTTGGCGGTAGAGGGAGTAGTCGTGGGGGAACTGCCGGTTTCAGTTCGTTCGTCTTTAACCGCGGTCTTTTCGTTGGCGGACTCGACGCTCTTACTGGTGACCTCGTTGTTGGTGACGGGTTCTTCTTCACGGGCTTTCTCTTTGGCGGGCGCGGAGTTGACTATGTTGGCGCTTACCACGATAAGGAGCTCGGAAGAAGATTCGGAGTCGTTGTGTTGGGTAAAGAGATCCCCTATGAGGGGTATCCAGCTCACGAGCGGGGAAGAAGTCTCGGTACTGGATTTGGTAGTGGTGATGAGGCCGCCGAGAACGACGGATTTGCCGTTCTTGATCCGCACGTAGTCCTCGAACGATTTTTGCGGAATGTCGATAGTCCCGCCGGCGCCTTCGACCGGCCGCCCGCCGAGGTTGGTCTTTATGGCAACGGTAACCGCATCGTCGTTCAAGGCGATCTCGGGTGTGAGCTCAACCTCGAGGCCGTAATTGACGCTGATGGGGGTCGGCTTGGACTTGCCCTCGCCCGAGCCGCCGCTGGCGGTGCTGGTCAGGACGGTGAGCTTACCGCCGCTCTTCAGCTTGACCGGTTTGTCGTCCTGGACGAGGAAGCGGGTATTGACGAGCACCTTCGCGGCGCCTTTGGACTCTAGCGTATCGAGGGCGGCGGTAAGTGCATTGGCGGCGCTGGGTCCGAGCTCATAGCCAAGTTGCAAGCCGCCGGTGCCGATGGCCATCGAAAAAGGCGCCAGAATTGCGTTGAGATCGATACCGAGGCGCCGGGCGGTGGAGCTATCGACCTGGTGAATCTGGACGCGCAGCTCCACCTGCGGAACGGGCTTGTCGAGTTCCTTGAACAACGATAGTGCTTTGCTTATATCGTTCTCGTTGCCGACCAGAATTATCTCGCCGGTACGCTCGTCGATGAGCGCTTTGAGGTCTTTGGGGAATTGACCGGTAGAGCGAGCAAGGAGAACCAGCTTGTCAGGCGCGGCGTAGTCGGTGCGATAGTGGCTGCGCGCTTCGGGCTTCGCGGGTGCGGTTTTCTTCGCCGAGTTTTCTGCGTCCGTATGACCTTCTTCTTTCTTGGGTGCTTTGAGTTGCGAGAGGAGCTCTTTGATGGATTGGAGTTCTTCGGGGCTGGCCTTGACGATCAGGTTATCGCCGGCCTTCACCAAAGAGGCGTCTGGGAAGGTCTTGCTAAGAGCGGATATTACCTCGTCGGGGTTACGGCCCTCGAGGGGAAGCGTGGCGACGATGGTCTTGGGAGAGTCATTGGTGGCGACTTCATCTTCCTTTTTCGCGGATTCCTTTTCGCCACGAGCCAGGTCTTCGTAGTGGGCCAGGTTCTCGGCAATCAGAGCTTGCAGTTTCGAGGGGGCCTTTACCCAGATGGCGTTGTGGACGCCTTTGACGACGAGCACCTTGGCGCTGGGCGCGACGAAGTCGATTATTCGCGCGGCGTCGTCGGGGGCGATGTAGCTGAGCTTGTAGACGCGATTTTCGGGTAGATCGGGTTTGCTTTGGTCGCTATCCTCCTTGGCGCTGGCCGGAGCGGCGGCGGGAGCCAGGAGCTCGGAGATCATTTTCTGTAGGGAGGCGATTTCATCGTCGGAGAGGCCGTTGACGACCAGCTTGCGGCTGGAGGATACGTATTTCAGGGTGGCGGTAGGGAAAGACTCGCGCAGGGTTTGCAAGACGTCGTCGGGAAGGCTGGGGACGTTGAGGACACGGGGCAGCTTTGGTGCTACGGCGGCCGGCTTCTTGGAGGATATTAGACCGGCCACCTCGAGGACGTGCTTGATCTGTGTAATCGAGTCGGGGTCGGCCTTGACCGCCAAAAGCTGCTTGTCGGGGAAGATGGCGTAGGTTACGGAAGGGGGGAACAGTTTTGCGGCCCTGGCGAGAGCCTTTTCGTCTGAGTCGTTGAGTTTGATGGTCTGCAAAGAGACGGGCTTGGCCTTGCTGGCTGGCTTGGCATTGGTGACGATGGCCTTTGGAAAACGGCCGGCGACCACGTCTTCGGGGCCAACGACCATTACTCCGCCGGGCAGGGCGGCGTAGGCCAGATCACTGGCGTAGAGAGAAAATACCAGGCGCCAGGCGTCGATGAAAGGCGTCTTTGGCATCCTGATGACCACGTTTTCATCGGGCACGTCGCGGGTCATCGCCACCCAGCCGATGGACTGGACCATGGAACGCAACACGGCGTCGAGGGGCATGCCGGCGGGCCCGGTATCAACGGAAACGGGCGTAGTAAGAGCCTTGGGAAGTGGCTGGTTGGCGGCAAAGACGGGGAAGACGACGAAAATGGTCAGGAGGGCGGCTATAAAGAGACTGCGTTTGTTCATGTCTTTCACTCCTATTGGTTGGAAAGCCGGACTTGATGAGCTCCGTCGCTAACGATGGCGTAGTCGGGGCGAATGGATTGCACGCGTACCTTGCTGGAAGGGAAGAAATCCCCGGGAGACATTACCAAATAGAGATTGCCGTAGCGAAAGGTGCCTACGCCATTGATGCCGCCGGTGAAACCGACGTACTTCACACCCTTCGCCTTGACGAAGAGGGCCAGCTCGTTCGGACGCGGAAGCGGCGGAGCAGCCGGCCGCGGCCTGGTGACGATGGTTCTGGAGGGTGTGGTTTTCTTGGGGGGCGCCGGTGGGAAGGGGTCGGTGACGAGATAGACCGGCAGGGGAGAGGAGGGGGGCCGGCGGTCGAGGTCTGGTATAGG
>Ga0256831_1002020_pt1 | contig 10658 bp, 8 predicted proteins | sample 132544metaG_FD_189087 | JGI IMG/M metagenome (GOLD analysis project Ga0256831, IMG submission 189087) | Hydrothermal vent microbial communities from Lau Basin, Pacific Ocean - 132-544 | ecosystem: Environmental > Aquatic > Marine > Hydrothermal vents | place: Pacific Ocean: Lau Basin | collected... | reverse complement strand
GTTAATAGTATAAGCATAAAGTATTTCATATCTGTAAAATTTTTGTCGAATATAGTGAAAATATTTTTTATTGTGCTATGTTAAATTACTATTTCTTATATTTACAAAAAAAAAACTCTATGAATAAATATATTTCTTTTAGACACTATATAGTATATCCGGTTTTTATGATTTTCATAGCTTTCTATTCAGGATGCTGTGTAAATAAAAAATTAAATAATCCTCAAAAAGGAGAAACAACCGGGATTAGCTCACTTAAGTTTATTGACGAATACGTTATTCCTACGCAAACATATTTTGATAGTACTATTGTAGGGGGATTATCAGGTATCGATTATGCCAATGGTAAATACTATACAATTTCAGATGATAAAAAAAGACCGGTACGTTTTTATGAATTGGATTTGAAATATTCTCAAAAAGGCTTTGCTTCCGTGGATATTACCGACATGACCGTAATAAAAACAGAAGAAAAATATATCGATCCGGAGTCAATAAGATATGATAAATATAGAAATCACTTCTTTTGGACAAGTGAAGGAGCGGTAAGAAAAGGAGTAAGCCCGGCAGTTTTTGAAATAGATAGGACAGGAATGCCCATCAAAAAATATGATACTCCTGATATCTTTAAGGTGAAGCTTGACAAAACAAAAGGACCAAGACAAAATGGAACTTTTGAATGTCTCTCCATGAGTGTTGATACGGGGTTTTACTGGGTAGGAATGGAGTTGCCTGTAAAAGAAGACGGTGAAGAACCAAAATTATTAGAAACAAATTCTCCGGTCAGAATATCAAAAATAAATAAAAATACCGGTGAAGTAGATTACCAATTTGCTTATTATTTAAATCCAATTCCAAAGGATTCTAAACCAAAAGGAAAATTTAGAGTGAACGGTTTGCCTGAAATACTATCAGTTGATGACAATACTTTTTTATTTATTGAAAGAGCTTATGCTTCAGGGTATAAAGACGGAGGCAATACTGTCAGAATATATAAAGTGGATGCAAATGGAGCTACTGATATAAAAGGGATTCCCTCTTTGAAAAAAGCTAAATTTATTGCAGCAAAAAAAACACTACTATTCGATTTCGAAACAATAAGAAGCAAATTAACAAAAGATATTGTTGATAATATTGAAGGGATTTGCTTTGGCAAAACACTCAACAACGGTCACAAAACATTAGTCTTGGTATCTGACAATAACTTTAGTATGTTTAGTCCTCAATTGACTCAAATTATAGTCCTTGAGATAATGCCATAAAAAATTCTACTTAAACCCTTTTCTTTTCAGCAGCGCATCTATTTTAGGTTCTCTACCTCTGAATTCTTTGTACAAATCCATGCCTGATTTGGTGCCTCCCGAACTAATTAATTTTTTATATCTTTTTGCTACCTCAGGGTTTAAGACATCACCTGTTTCCTTAAATGCTTCAAAGGCATCAGCATCCAATATCTCTGACCACAAATAGCTATAATATCCTGCAGAATAACCACCTGAGAATATATGTGCATAATATGTACTTCGATATCTCGGGATTATTTCATCGATTAAAGCTATATTTTTCATGGAGTTGTTTTCAAACTCTACGGTTTTTTCTTTTGGTTTGTCTTTTAAAGAATGCCAATCCATATCCAAGAATGCAGCTGCCAAGTATTCAACAGTCCTAAAACCAACATTAAAACCATTGGCTTCATTCATTTTTTTGACCATTGCTGTTGGAATTACTTCTCCGGTTTTGTAATGTTTGGCATATAATTTCAAAACATCCGGCTCGCTCATCCAATTTTCAATCACTTGAGAAGGGAATTCCACGAAGTCACGCGGTACATTTGTTCCTGACAGTGATCCATATTTGACATTTGACAATAATCCATGCAATCCATGTCCGAATTCATGAAAAACGGTTTGGGCTTGAGTAAAACTCAATAATGAAGGACTATCTTTAGTCGGCGCAGGGAAATTGAAGTTATTGGTCACAATCGGTGTTACAAAACTGTCGATATTTGACTGCATTCTGAGTTCATTCATCCATGCTCCTCCTTTTTTACTCGGTCTTGCAAAGAAGTCCATATATATAATACCTATATGTTTTCCAGCCTCGTCCAATACTTCAAAAACTTGCTGGTCTTTGTGCCAAGTACTTATATCATTACGTCTCTTGAAACTTAATCCAAAGAGTTTGTTAGCCAATTCGAATGCTCCGTTTCTTACTGCGTTTACCTCGAAATAAGGTCTTGTTTGATCTTCATCAAAATTGTATTTTATGCTCCTTGTTTGTCTTACATAATACCTCCAATCACTAGCCCGGAATTTTCCTTTAACTCCATCTTTTTTCATCATAGAAGCAAGTAAATCTCTATCGTGTTTTGCCGTGTTTAGAGCCGGTTTCCATACTTGTTTAAGCAGATTATATACATTGCCGGGATTCTCCGCCATATTATCGGAAAGTACAAAATCTGCATAGCTATCATAACCTAGAATATGAGCTTTTTCTATCCTGAGATTGACCATTTCTTCAAGTACTTTCTTATTGTCAAACTCATTGTTGTTATTTGCTCTGTTTGCATATCCTTGAAATATCTTTTCTCTTAGATCGCGATTGGTGGAGTAATCTAGAAAAGGATAGAAACTCGGTCTTTGAAGGGTGAATGACCAACCGGTTTTATGCCCTCTATTCTTAGCCTCTTCAGTTGCTGCTTCAACAAAATTATTTGGCATATTTCCCAGATCTTTTTTGTCAGTGACATACAGGTCAAAATTATTGGTTTCTTCCAATAGATTATCTCCGAATTTTTGAGACAATTCAGCTAATCTTTTATTGATTTTCTGTAATTTTTCTTGTTTTTTATCGTCTAGATTGATTCCTGATCTTACAAATGATTTATGAGTTTCTTCCAATAATTTTTTATCTTCAGCGGATAAATTAAATTTGTCTTTTTGCTCATAAACTGTATTCACCCTGTCAAATAGTTTTTTATTCATATTGATCTTGTCATAATGTGCTGACAATTCAGGTCTGATTTTTTTAGAAGTAGCTTTCAATACATCATCCGTATTGGCTGATTCTACTGCGTCGAACAGATGAGTGACTTTTTTCAAAGTACTACCACTTTTTTCTAATGCAATAATTGTATTATCAAATGTCGGTTTGTCTTTATTATTGACAATATTTTTTATTTCCTTATCGTGTTCTTGCATTCCGAATTCGATTGCAGGCAGATAATCTTCACTTTTTATTTTATCAAATGGAGCAGTTCCAAAGGGAGTATTCCATTTTTTGAGCAATGGATTATTGCTTAATCCGCTATCAGGCATGGTATTCATTTCTTCTTTTTTTGATGTGCATTGTATCGATAATAAGACGATAGATATAAGGATTAATACTTTTTTCATTTCATATTTATTTTTAAAAATATTGAGGATTAAAATCCGAATTTAATACCAAGAGCAGGTAAGAACGGCAATTGGTTTACTCTTTTATAATTTATTCTATCAAAATAAAAGATATTTTTTCTGTTATATACATTTATGATACTAGCAGTTATTTCTGCATTTAGATGTTTTGAGAATTTTACGGTTTTTTGAAGTGATAAATCCAATCTATGGAAATATGGTAGTCTCCCACCATTTCTGACAGGGGAATATACTACACCAATATTATCAGGATTTTCTGTTTTATAATCAGAGTCAACACCATCTTTGAAGAATAACTGATTGTAAAATCCTTGAGTTTTTGTAAATGGGAATCCCGAACCGAAATTCCATCTGACACCCAATTGCCATGAATAATCTTTCCCGAAATTATAATTTGCCAATACATTAACATTGTGTCTCCTGTCAAATACAGTAGGGTAGATTTGTTCGCCGTCATTCCTATCTACAAATCCCAAAGAATAAGTCAACCATAGATAGAGGTTTTTAAGCTCATATTTTGTTGAAAAATCAAAACCATAAGCTTTACCTGTTTCGACTACATAGTTGGGGTCATCTATTTTTCTTTTATTCCTATTTATCACTACCAATTGTGTGAAATCCTTAAAATACGTTTCAAAATTAAACTCTAAATTATCGAGAATATCGTATTCCATACCAAAAATCCCATGAATGGCACCTTGTAATTTATCTTTAGTATTCTTTTTGTCAAGAAATGAGTAAACATCTTCTTCAGGGCTTGAAATAAAGCCTATGAAGTAATTGACCACATCCTTATCATTTGAGGTGCTGATGATATTTTGTGTGTATTTTCCTGCGGATCCTTTTAGTCTGAAATCATCATTGATATTGTATTTAAAGCTAAACCGGGGTTCTAGTTTCATGTCTCCCAGCGATGCGTAATAATTCAGTCTTACACCTGGCTCGATAATCAAATTTCCCCAAGTTTTACGATACTTCATAAAGGTACTTATGTTGGTTGTATTTTGAAATTCTTTTATTCTTTGATCAAATATATTGTCAAAAACAAAATTGGTATGTATCGTATTTACCTCAAAGCCGTATTCAACTTTGTATGAATCTCCAAAATATGAGAAGTTGAAAATAGAAGTGAAGTCTTTTAGTTGGCTAAACCTTCTTTTTTTATCTAGCCCGATTGTTTCAGTGGAGTACTTCGAATATCCGAAAATAGCATCTATGATGAGGCTACTTGAGCCGGGAATTATTCTGAAATTCATCCCCCCACCTGTATTCTTCCAGCCTAGTGATGTTATCTGAGGATTATTGTAATTGTCTTTAAAGTTGAATCCAAATAGATTAATCTTACTACCATTTCCAAGATTCATAGATAATTTCCCATACAAATCTTCAAAATTATATGGTAAACCAATAGAGTCTTTTCCTGAAACATATGGGTATAATACGGATGCTGATTTTTCTATAATAGATTTCTTTCCGGTAAGAAGGAAAGAAGCATTGAAACCGCTCTTTTCACTTAATTTGATTATCGGTCCTTCAATCATTGACTTTACCAAAAAAGGATTAGCTGAAACAAATCCTCCTAATCGTTTTTTATTACCATCCTTGGTTTTTATGTTTACGATGGCAGAAATTCTTCCTCCATTTTCTGCATTGAATCCTCCTGTCAATACATCTACATTTTTTACTGCTTCCGTTTCAAAAACGGAAAAAGACCCGATTGAATGGAAAGGATTTACTATGGTGAGTCCATCGAGTGTGATTTTGTTTTGTACAGGGGAACCTCCTCTTATATAGAGTTGTCCTCCTTGGTCACCTGTGGAAATGATTCCCGGTACTACTTGAAGATATTGGATGATATCCGCTTCACCTCCTATCGATGGCATCGCCTTGAGTTGTTTTTGGGAGATTTCAAGTTTAGATATTCTGGTTTCTGATTTTCTCCTGCTCTTTTGAGCGGTAATATCAACGGATTTTAATTTTATCCCCTCTGATTCAATAAATATTTTTTTGTAGATGATACTACCGGCTTTTTTAATTTCAAATTCCAATTCATATGGCTTATAACCTATATATGATATTTTTAAGATATGTTTTCCTACTGGAATTTTTGTCAGTGCGAAGAAACCATCTAAATCTGTGGTGGTATTACTATTTCCATCTGATAAAATAATATTACCATATATGATAGGTTCTCCGGTTTCTTTATCTAAAACATTACCTCTAATCGTTCCTGTTTGTGCGGTTATTTGCCCAAGTGCAATAATTGTAAATACAAAAAGTATTATTGATTTTTTTATCATGTTTTCTGTTTTGTCTCTTCGATTCTTTAATACAAAATATGTGTGTTCTTTATGGCTTATTTAATTTCTTCCCATATTCTAACGGCATTATTGTCAAAACTATTTTTTAATTTTTCGTAATAAGCCGACAATTGAGCTTGTTTGTTGTTTTGGCTGTTGGCATCTGTCCTTTTGCTGTACAGTTTGTATATCCAACCCGGGTCACTTTTTTCGCCTCTGCAATTTGAGTGCAATAATTGGTAGTCGTTGTTAGCTAGAGAAGGCATGTAGAATAAAAATTTGATATTTCTCTGATGTCCTTGCTCTATGATATCGTAAAACCAAACTTCATAGGGTGGGGCATTCGGTTCACTTTTCTGAGTTATAATTTGTGAAGGTTTTCCGTATCTCAAATATATTATGCCTCTATCGGTTTCAAAACCATATCCTACCTGTGCTCTAAATGTTTTATCGACAGCTCTTGCATATTTCATATACTCATTAAATGCATATTCAGGATTGTTCTCATTTTTTTCGCTCCAGAATTTCCAAAGGAAGAATCTGGCTTTTCTATCATTTTTATCCTTTAAAGTCTCATTTAAGGATATAGAATTATCCCCGGTAGCTATTGGTAGCAATGCTCTTAAACAATAATATAAACTATCGGATTTAATACTTTTAACAAATGAATTTTTATATCCTTTATTTTTTGATTTTGCAATGGATTCTGACACTGGGTTGCTACGCTGAAAATTAACATATCTGGAACTGATTATTTTTCCATAGCTACTGATTATTTGAACTTCCATATGATAATTACCGGAAGGCAAACCGTTTATGTCAATGCTTGTCAGGATAGGGATTAGTTTTGATGGTTTGGCTTCAATTTTTTTTGTGAATATAGTCTTTATATTATTCGATTTGTACCCTTTGTTAAGCAAAAGTTTGATTGAGCGTTTATCCATTGACCGGTCTAAATTATAAACTTCAAAATATATACCCAATGTCTGAACTTTTTGAGGGAGAAAGTAAGATAGAGCAGGCTCCAAATAGTATCCGTTTTTTACAAATGGATTTTTATTATCATCGCTTTTTTTCACTTTAGCTAAAAGCTGTATGTAGGAAATGCAAATTTCATCTGTGCTCAAATCTATATTTATATTCTTTTTAAAGCTGAATTTATTTGTTTTGTCATTGGCATCGACTGCATTTACTTCCAAAGTGTACAATCCGGTATCGATTTTAAATCTCTTGATGTCGATAAAATCTTTATTAAAGCTTGAAATAGGGCTTTGGAGTGAATATTTATCAAAATTAATTATTTCACCATTTTTTTTAATTAAAAAAGTGAAATTGATTGCAGCTTTCATAGTATTTGAATCAATATTGACAAAAGTTGCGGTTTTACCGATTACTTGTATATAGACTTCAAGATATTTGCTGTTGTTGTATTGAAATTGGGCATTGGTGATACTGATGCTCAACGCATTGATAGAAATTGAATGCAATAAAAATACAAAAAAAATCAGTCCTGTCAAAATATTACTCTTAGCTTTCATCATTTGTTGCTTTTAATCAGAGTGAAAGAAAATCGATACTTATTTATTTTTGTTTCCAAAATTAAAGTATCCTTGCCAATATTACTAACGGTTAACTTTGGCAATTCGCTGTCTGTAACAACAATATTTTTTTGTATTATATATGTCGATTTTGTCGATTCACCAAGGATATTTGTTTCAATAGAATCATTATGCCAAAATTTAAAGAAACCTTTTTCCATTGTAGAAGTAACTCTTCCGTTTCTATAAGCTTTGTGTACCACCCATTTGGATTGTAATTTATCATTTGCTTCTACAGAAGAATCGCATGAACAAAATGAAATCAATAATGCTATAAAAGCTAAAAATAAAAAAAATATTTTATTCATTTAAAGGAATAATTATTTAAAAAGTCAAAAATACAAAAAAAGAGCTTACTTTCCAGCAAGCTCTTCTATTTTACAAATATTTTTTTGCTTAGTCTTCATTTAATGGAGGAATTCTTAATACTTGCCCAGGGTAGATAAGATTTACATCTTTCAACATTGGCTTGTTAGCTTCAAAAATCTCATTGTACTTCATTGCATTTCCATAATGAGCTTTGGCTATTTTAGAAAGAGTGTCTCCACTTTTTACTTCGTAAAAAACAGCTTCAGGCTCAGGAGAAATAACTTCGATTTCATCAGTTACAGTTGCAACACCGTGTACATTTCCTAAAGCAAGAATAACTTTTTCTCTTGTCTCTTGTGATTCAACTACGCCTCTAACGTTTACATTATCGCCATCTACATCGATGTCAAAATCGTTGATGTTTAATTCAAGACCCAATACTGCTTCTTTCAATGCAATAACTTTGTCAACTTTTGCAGATTCGTCATTAGCCTCTGCTTTACTACCAAATAATTTGGTGCCTGCGTTTTTCAAGAATGAAAATAATCCCATAATAATTATGATTTTTTAATTTTATTAAAATGAAGTTGTTTAAAATAAAGTCTGTCAATAAAATATTACCATATAATTTAATCTAGACTTTTAAACTTCTTCGTTATTGTCAATTATCAAACATCAGTTTTTAACTAAAGGTTCAATATTTAACATAAATATCTAATAAAAAAAATAAACCCGCATTGTTCAGCTTGGGCTGTCTCACTACCCTTGAGCCAAAGTGTCTTTGACCTCTTGGCTCAACCACCGTACTATCTTATTTTAGAACGAGAAAAAATGATGCCTTCCACCACAAGCTGTCTTAGCAAAATATCCTAATCCCCAGTTGATTTCAAATGACAATTGAGCAATCAAAGGGTTTGTCGTAGTATATTTGTCATAGGGTTGTGTTTTGTATGGATTGACGGGATATCCGTTCTCTTTACCTGATTTGCTTATGATATCATTTATTGCATATTCAAATCTTAGTCCCAAAGTTCCTGTAAAAGATTTGTTGCCAAAAATATACCATCCAAAGCCTAAGACAGCAGAAGTGTAATTAGGAACATAATTATCAGATGATATTTTGTCATTGTTTTGGAAACTGGCAACTTTTGAAAATTTAGCACCAAGTTCCAAATAGTTGATAGTTCTGTACATTCTGTATAGCGTATAAAGGTCATATGTTTTCCATTTTACATCAACAGAGGGAAATTTCTCATTAGTACTTTCATAAAGTTGATGTTCGGTATTGTACATAAAGTCAAATGTGAAGCCGTGAATATATCCAAAATTTATTGCAACCTTAGCTCCATAGCCAAAACCTGTACTAATTTTTTGATTGAGATAACTTTCGTCCATTACATTTTTATTTATCAATAATGATGATCCCCAAGCTCCTTTTAGCCCGGCATCAAACCACAATTCTTGAGCAGATAAGCTGATGTTTATTGCTAAAAATAACGAAAATAGTAAAATAATTTTTTTCATAAGTATTTGATTTAATTTGTTAAAATATTATTTGAATATCAACCCATAAATGTGCTTGTTAATGAATCAAGCATGGATTGTAAAGTAAATGAGATAGTAAAAATATGAAAAATATTTTATTTAGAAAGAATAAATATAGTTTTATTTGAAATTTGATACTGTTATTAGGGTTTGGACTTTTTAAATGCAATATCAAGAGAATTCTTTTTTTTCAATATCACACCAAATAAATAATAAGTTAGAATACCTAATAAAACCCCCATAGTAGATCCAAATAAAACATCATCAAGGAAATGCTGAGTTAGATAAATTCTTGAAAATCCAACGAGGAATGCCAATATGAAATATAATATCTGAAAATACTTGTTTTTTGAAAATAAGGCTAGTAATGTAAAAATCGAAAATGCAGCCATCGTGTGACCTGAAGGAAAGCTGTTGTGCCCTGAATGATAACTTACACCGTCGATTATTTCTACAGGGAAACTATTTATGGTCTTACGAAAATATGTCAAGGGTCTTGGGTGTTTAAAATATTGTTTCAAGAAATAGGAAATTAAAGGCATCACAGCTCCTAAAAATAATATCGAAAATGAAACTCTGGACTTTTTGTATAAAAAATAAAAAAAGAAAAAAACAAAAGTATAGTACTCTCCGATTTTGGTTATCTGAATGAAGGCTTTGTTTAGAAATGGAGTTCTGTGTTTATCAAGTAACTCAAGAAAAAATGCTTTGTCATAATTGATGATAATATACGAGCTGCCTATTACCATTAGCAAAAACAAAATGAAATATATTTTAGAATCAACAATTGCGCTAACTAAGCTTTTCCCTTTCATCTTTTCTCTTAAAAATATTAATCAAATTAGTTTTTAAAGTATTTATATCAAGGATTTTCGTTCCGGTCAGAGCTTTAAAAGTTATGAATAAACTAATTGGAAGTAGTACTATTACCGGAAGCCATGCATCGAAAATAGGATTGAACATCATATTTCTATTGAATTTATCCCCGGATATACTCAATAAAATAAAGAATGTGAAAAACATAATTGCTATAAGAACCGGATAGCCATAGCCGCCTTTACGTATGATTGAACCTAAAGGAGCTCCGATAAATAAAAATATGATACATACCAAAGCCCAACTGTATTGTTGGTGTAATGCCAAAACCCAATAATTTTTTCTTTTTTTGTAGTTTCTTATTGAAGATACTACTCCCGATATGATATTTTTTTCATAGTCTATAGTTTCGGAAGTAGAATAAATCAAATTAGATTTATCCAAGTCCTCAAAGGATTCTATAAATGTTTTTAGTGAGTCAAAATCAACTATTTCTTTTTGCTTTACATATTTTCTTTTTCTTTTCGATCTCTTTTTAGGTTTATGCTTATTAGCGATTTTGGGATTTTTGAATAGTCGTTTTTTGTCTAGCTTAATCCTGTCTGTTTTCTTTTTATTTTCTTTTAATATCTTTTTAATGCTTTTAATATCATTTTTTTTTCTTTCTGCATACT
>Ga0256831_1002019_pt1 | contig 10658 bp, 10 predicted proteins | sample 132544metaG_FD_189087 | JGI IMG/M metagenome (GOLD analysis project Ga0256831, IMG submission 189087) | Hydrothermal vent microbial communities from Lau Basin, Pacific Ocean - 132-544 | ecosystem: Environmental > Aquatic > Marine > Hydrothermal vents | place: Pacific Ocean: Lau Basin | collected... | reverse complement strand
TAGAGAAGTTCACATTATATGCACTTAATTTATCTTCGATGTAGAGCATTACTGCATCATTGGAAATCGAAGGTGTAAGTGCAAAAAGAATTTCATTCACTCCATTTGCCACGATATCTTCAAGATGTGAAATACTTAACTCTTCAAGCGTATCCAAAACAAAATATTTTCCATCGAAGAGTCCATTCTCTTCTAAGAGCAAAATATCTTTTGCACTCTCTACAATACATAAAAAAGAGCTGTTTCTTGACTCATCCGAACAGATGTAACAGAGTTCATCTTCGCTCATTCCACCGCATTCACGACACTTTTTTAAGCTGCCTATGGCATCTTCAATCGCATGAGATATTTTCATAGCCGTATAGGTATCATTCATTATCATATAATAAGCAAGTCTTGTCGCTGATTTCTTTCCAATGGTCGGGAGTTCACCAAGTGCATCGACAAGCCTGTTAAATTTTTCTAAAGAACTATTCATCTGTTATTTCTTCTCTTTTGGTAGTAATATCCATAAACGCAGCGGCGCTTTTAGCGAGCCTGCCAAACGCAGTGCTTCCTCACCGCTGCCTAAAAAGTAATCTGCTCGAACAGCACCTTTTATAGCACCGCCCACATCCTGTGCATATACAAATTTATCAATTTTTTTATTATTATCATAATAAGAGCTTAAGTATAACATACTTCCAAGCGGAATATACTTTCTATCGACGGCAACAGAGCTTTTTGGGCGCAGTTGTAAGCCCAAAGCCCCTGTTGCACCTTGGCTGCGTTTAGAAAAGAAGACCATTGCCCTGTTTTGATTGAGTACCTCATCAACTCTCTTGGGATGTGCTTCTAAATAGGCTCTTATTGACGCTAAAGAGATGTTTTTAGCCTCTATTGCACCGGTTTTGATGAGATACTTCCCAATCGAGCTGTATTTATGCCCGTTTTGGTTGGCATATCCGACATAAAAACTACTGTTGTCATCTAAAACCACCTTCCCAGAGCCCTGCACTTCTAAAAAGAATCTATCTATTTGCGAGCGGCAGTAGCAAATAACCGAGCTGTTGATATCGCTACGTTTGATCTGCTCACGTGAGTAGTATGGAACAAGTCTGTTGCCTTCCAATCTGCCCCGAAGCCGATAATGTTTCAACTCAGGATACAAAGGAGCCAAATCAACAGTTATTAAATCATTTGGAGGAGTATAGAGTGGGTATTTATACACATCATCCTTATGGAGTGAAGCATGGATCTCTGGCTCATAATACCCTGTTAAAAGCCCTTCACTCCTGCCATCTTTTTCATGTACCAAATAGGCTTGAAAATTATTGAATATAAAGGCTTTTGCATCTATAACACCCTCTGCTTTACTGCAAAGCTCTCCATAGAGTTTTTGCGTCTTTGCACTTTTACAGTCATATATAAATCCCTCCAAGACAGCATCAAAATCAATACGCTCAATTTGTGGCAGTTCATCAAACGCAGCAGGTGTCAGATAGGTATTGGGCAACTCTTTCACAAGTGGTTTTGGATGTTGTGTACACCCTAAAAAGAGCAGTAAAATAAAGAGTAATATAGTATATGTTTTCATAAAGGAAATTATACAAAAATAAACTTGTAAAATTTGGTATAATTCCACAAAAATTTTAAATAGGATCTTATTACTATGGAAACACTCAGCTATTATGAAATATTGGAAGTATCGCGCGACGCGGATAAGACTACTATTAAAAAAGCATATAGAAAATTAGCAAAAAAATACCATCCTGATAAAAACGCCGGAGACAAAGAGGCAGAGCATAAATTTAAACTTATTAACGAAGCATACCAATGTCTCAGCGATGATAAACAAAGAAGTATCTATGACCGTTATGGAAAAGAGGGTCTGCAAGGCATGGGCGGAGGCGGACACTCCTCTTCTGCGTTTGACGACCTTGGAAGTATGTTTGAGGAGATGTTTGGCGGCTTTGGCGGCGGTAGTGCACGAAGACGTCAAAACCCTGCAGATATGGACAAGTATCCACTCGATATCAATGTTGAAATGTACATCAACTTCAATGAAGCGGTCTTTGGATGTGAAAAAGAGATAGAGTTCACCTATAAAAAAGCGTGTCAAAAATGTAATGGAACAGGTGCAAAAGACGGCAAACTCTCTACCTGTCCACAGTGTAAAGGACAAGGCCAAATATATATGAAGCAAGGCTTCATGACCTTTTCACAAACCTGTCCGGTATGTAACGGAACAGGAACGTCGGCAACTGATCCATGTAAAACATGTAACGGTCTGGGTTACGAAGAGATTCGTGAAACTGTAACTATCAATGTTCCTAAGGGCATCGACAGTGGTAACCGTTTAAGAGTTTCAGGAAAAGGAAATATCTCTAAAAAAGGACACCGTGGTGACCTTTATGTTACCTTTGAGGTAAAACCTGACAAGCACTTTATCAGAGATGACAATGATATCTACATAGAGATTCCAGTCTTCTTTACACAGGCTGTAAAAGGTGACACGCTTACCATTCCATCACTTACAGGTGAGCTTGAGTTGAAACTCGATGTAGGAACAAAAGACAAACAACGCTTTGTATTTAGAGGTGAAGGTATTGAAGATGTGCATGGGCATGGAAAAGGTGATCTCATTGCAGTTGTTAAGATCCAGTATCCTAAAAAGCTCAATGAGGAGCAGCTTGAACTCTTAGACAAGCTTCAAGAGTCATTTGGCATCGAGTCAAAACCACATGAGACAATTCTTGATTCGGTCATTGACAAGATGAAAAGCTGGTTTAAATAGTCAGCTATGAATAAAACGCATCTTAAAAAGCAGCTTGCGAATCTCTCACTCTCTATGTTTCGCAAGGACTTCTTTGGAATTTACCACGGTTCGCTCTCTGCCAAAACAGAGACGGGACGTTTTATCATTAATACCAAAGAGGCTATTTTTGATGCGCTTGATGAGAAGAGTCTCATCGAGCTCTACTTTAAAAAAGATTACCGATGGAAACAGGCAAGTATTGATGCTGATATCCATCACAGTATCTACTCCAATATTTCCGAAGCGAAATTCATTTGCTTTACTATGCCTCAATTTACGACAGCCTATTCCCTTACCCATAACATCATCACACCTATGGACTACTTTGGTTATGAAGAGCTTGGCTCCATAGAGATCTATAGTCCAAAACAGTTTGAAGATTGGTATGACAGAGCGCAAAGCGAGATTACACTCTACTTCCAAACACAAAAAACGAACATCATAGTTATTAGAGGATATGGAGTCTATGCATACAGTAGAGACCTGCATGAGATGGCAAAGAAGCTTGCCATTTTAGAAAAGAGTTGCAGACTTTTGATGCTCAATGATACATCCTCTGCAACATTTGAATTTGACTAAACCTATAAGGCTTTGATCGCCTCATAAGCGGTATCCATCATTATGTCTATCTCCTCTTTTGTAATGATATAAGGAGGCATAAAGTAAACAATATGTCCAAGAGGACGCAGCAGTACTCCATGATCTAATCCATACTGATAGACTCTCAAACCTATTCGCTCCTCAGGAGCATACCCTTGAAGCTCTACAACCGCGACCATTCCTGTTTGGCGTATCTCTTTTACATTTGAAAGTTTTGCAAAAGCTTGCAGTTTTTGTGCCATATATGCAGCGAGTTCTCTATTTTTTTCAATGACGTTTTCGTTTTCAAATATATCAAGTGTTGCATTTGCAGCAGCACAGGCAAGTGCATTGCCTGTATAGGAGTGAGAGTGTAAAAAGGCTTTAAACTTATTGTAATCACAATAAAACTTGGCATATATCTCATTTGAAGTCAGTACAACAGAGAGTGGCAGATACCCACCTGTGAGCCCTTTTGAAAGGACTAAAAAGTCAGGAGATATTCCGGCCTTTTGTGTTGCAAAAAGCTCCCCGCTACGCCCAAATCCGACCATTACTTCATCCGCTATCAGATGTACATTGTATTTGCTGCATATCTCACGCACACGCACTAAGAATTCACCATGGTACATATGCATATACCCTGCTCCTTGAATAAGCGGCTCTAATATAATGGCACTTATTTCATCAGCACGTTGAGCGCAGAGTTCTTCAAACGCAGTCGCTGCGTTTATGGCTGCTTCTATACTCATATCTTCAGGTACAGGTGTTTGTATGGTATTGAGAAGCAAAGGCTCATAGGTCTCTTTGTAGAGCTCTACATCTCCTACGCTCAGCGCACCTATGGTCTCTCCATGGTAAGAGTTTGTTAGCGAGACAAAAAGCGGTTTTGTTATACCATCATTAAGATGGGCATGAAAACTCATCTTCAAAGCCACTTCTACTGCCGATGAACCATTGTCTGAGTAAAAACATTTGTCTAAATTTGGAGGTGTTAGTTTTACCAAACGCTCTGAGAGTCTCACAACCTGTTCATGCGTAAAGCCCGCTAAAATCACGTGTTCAAGTGTGTCAAGCTGCTCTTTTACTTTTTCATTTATATAACTGTTAGTATGTCCAAACATATTCACCCACCAACTACTGATGGCATCTATGTATCTATTTCCCTCAAAATCTTCAAGATAAACTCCATGAGCTTTTTTAATGGGAATAAGCGGCAGCGTTTCATGGTCTTTCATTTGAGTACAAGGATGCCAAAGGACATCCAAATCTCTATTTTTCAATTCTAAATTATTCATACGTAAATTATAGCTTTGTATGCCCTCTTTATCAAGTTTTAATACGAATTTACATAGAATTACGTAAAATTGAGAAAGAAGGTATATTTTATTATGATTACGTGGATGCAACGACACAAGAAGTGGCTTATTATTACTATTTGGATTTCGACTATCGCTTTTATCGGTGCTGGTTTTGTTGGCTGGGGACAATACAGTTACGGAGATAAAGCGGGAGCTGTCGCAAAAGTGGGTGATGTCGAGATCTCTCAAGGGGAATTGCAAAAAGCCTACTCACGTCTTTATAACCAATATAACCAAGTTTTTAAAGGTAACTTTGATGAAGAGAAGGCAAAACAGTTTGGTTTGCAAAAACAGGCACTTCAAAGACTCCTCCAACAAGCGCTTATTTTAAATCTTGCAAACGATTACGATTTGACGGTTTCAGATAAAGAAGTCATTGAAGTCCTGCGCTCTCAAAAAGCCTTCTATAAAAATGGACTCTTTGATCCAGAGTTATACAAACAGGTACTTTCTCAAAACAGGCTTACACCGACTGAGTATGAAGCAGAGCTTAAAAAAGAGTTACTTATAGAGAAAACTTTGAAACTTCTGCCTGTAGAAACTTCAGAAAATGAAAAAAATGTGATTGCCTCTATTTTCAAGATTGCCGACAAAATAAACTACAAACGCCTTGCTCTTAGTGACATCAAAGTTGACATCTCTGATGCAAAACTCAGAGAGTTTTGGCAAACACGTAAAAATGACTTTATGAGTGATGTCGTTTATGCAGTAATATACATAAAACAAGCACCTGTAACAAAAGAGTATGATGCAAAGAAAATTGCCGCATACTATCAAGACAACAGAACACACTTTAAAGACAAAGAGGGAAAAATCCTTCCACTTAGTGCAGCAAAAGAAAAAGTCATAGAAGAGCTCAATAAAAAAGCGACAAAAGATCAGGCTCTACGAAAATACATTGCGTTTAAGAAAAACAAACTTGATGCTTCTGTTACACCAAAAGATGCGAACATTTCTGTCTCAAACAACCCTTTCAATGCAGATGTACTTTCAAAAGTATCAAAGCGTTCACTCGCAGCGCCATATATGAAACCTATCGCAGTCGGAGAGAGTTACTATATATTTAAACTCAAAAAAATCATTCCTGCACAAGCAAAGAGTTTTGAAGCAGCAAAAGAGGCACTCATTCCTCTTTATATGCAAGAGATGCAAAAACAGATGCTTGCAAAACTTGCTGTAAAATCGGTTAAGAACTTCACAGGAAAAACAACTGACTTTATCACTGTAAACGCAGCCGATAAATTAAAAGATCTCTCTCAAGTAGAAGCGACAGAATTCTTACAAAAACTTTTCGTTAGTGATAAAAAACGAGGGCTTATAACACTCAATGATGGAAATGTTGTTTTATATAACATTTTGGAACAAAAGATGCTTCCTAACACTAACGTAAAACTAAATGGTGAAATGGCTAAACTGAAAAGTGCAATATTTAATGAAGGTTTAATCAAAAAACTCCAAAATATGTATAAAACTGAGATATATATCAAAGGACTCTAAGTTGAGTAGAACTGTTTTAGCCATAGATATTGGCTCTACAAAAATTTGCGCAATCACTGCCGAAATAGACAACGACAATTCTATCTCCGTAACCGGAGCAGGTATAACCAAAGCTCAGGGACTTAAAAAAGGAAGCATCACTAACATCGAGTTAGCAGCAAGAAGTATTCGAACTGCTGTAGAAGATGCCAAACGTGTCTCTGGAAGTAATATTTCAACTGCCATTGTCTCAATGTCAGGAGCTTATACGAAAAGTCTTAACTCCAATGGTATTGTAAATATCCAAAGTAAAGAGATATCACTCGAAGAGATAAAACGTGTTATGCATACATCTCTTTACAATGCAAATATCCCAAATGAGTATGAAGTGCTTCATGCTCTTCCATTTAACTTTAAAGTAGATGACCAGGATTACATAGAAGACCCTCTTGGCATGAATGCCTCTCGCTTGGAAGTAGAGACACACATCATCACTACGCAAAAGTCAAACCTAAACAATTTGAAAAAAGCAGTCAAAGGTGCGGGTATTGATGTAGAAAACATCGTACTTAACAGCTATGCTTCTGCCATTGCTACACTCAATGAAGATGAGAGAGAACTCGGTGCTGCTGTCATAGATATGGGTGGGAATACAAGTAATATCGCGATATACTCCGGAAACTCTGTCAGATACAATGAGTTTCTCGGTGTAGGTTCAAACCATGTTACAAGTGACCTCTCTATGGCACTGCATACTCCTCTTAATGTTGCAGACAAAGTCAAACTCACTTACGGTTCACTCCTCACACCAAGTAATGAACTTATTGAGCTTCCTATAATCGGTGATGAGAACACCACGCATGAGGTCTCTTTAGAAGTGGTACATAATGTCATCTTTGCACGTGTTGAAGAGACACTTATGATCTTGGCACAGTTCATCGAAAACAGTGGACTTAAAGACCAAATAGGTGCAGGCATCGTACTTACCGGTGGTTTTTCGAAAATGGAAGGCATCCGTGATTTGGCAGTAGCAACTTTTGGCTCAATTCCGGTCAGACTTGCAAAACCTATCGAGATGGACGGTCTTTTTGACTCACTGCGTGGGCCTGAGTACTCAAGTGCTGTTGGGCTCGTCATGTACTCTGCAAATGCATACACACCGTATGAGATAGATGTCAACAAACGTGTACGCCACACGAATGAGACACCAGTTACGCAAAGCAGTGTTGATTTTGTGACAACACCGGCAGATATTCCGGTTGCACCATCAGAAGAACCTGTAAAAAAGGCAAAGATGATAAATTTAGCAGATGAAAAAGAGAAAAAGAGTGATGAAGCGAATAGCTTGAGCAAGTTTTGGAACTGGGCGACCCAGTTATTTTAAAGGAGTGAAATGATGGAACCATTTGTAGTAGAAGAAGCGCATAATCCTAGCGGAGCAAGAATTATAGCAGTCGGTGTAGGCGGCGGTGGCGGTAATATGATAGGTCATATGCTCAATGAAGGTGTTACAGGCATTGAGATGATGCTTATCAATACAGACGCACAGGTTTTAAGTGAAACAAGTGCAGCAACGAAGATCCAGATCGGTGCAAAACTGACAAAAGGTCTTGGTGCAGGTATGAAGCCAAACATTGGGAAAGACTCAGCATTAGAGAACTATGATGAGATACGCGAGGCACTTGATGGTGCAGACATCGTATTTATCTCTGCTGGTCTTGGCGGTGGAACAGGTACCGGTGCTGCTCCTGTTGTTGCTCAGATCGCAAAAGAGGTTGGCGCACTTACTATCTCTATCGTTACAAAGCCTTTTCGTTTTGAAGGAAGCAAAAGACTCAAGCTTGCTGAAGCCGGTTTAGAAGAGCTGAAAAAAGAGAGTGACTCTATTGTTGTTATTCCAAATGACAAGCTGCTTTCTATCATCGACAGAAAACTTGGTCTCAAAGAGAGCTTTAAAATCGTTGACGCTATTTTGGCTCAAGCTGTAAGTGGAACATCAGGTGTTATTCTCTCAAGTGGAGACAACGACATCAACCTTGACTTTGCCGACTTACAGACTGTTATGAGTCATAAAGGTATGGCACTTATGGGTGTTGGTGAACATCAAGGTGAAAATGCTGCATATGAAGCTATAAAAGCGGCTATTGAGTCTCCACTGCTTGACAATATGTCTATAAACGGAGCAATGGGTGTACTTGTACACTTTAGTATGCATCCTGATTTTCCTATGCTTGAGCTTGCAGATGCTATGGATGTCGTTCACGAGAGCGCACACGATGATGCAGAGGTTATCTGGGGAACATCAACAGATACTACGCTTCCTGAAGATTTCGTAAAAATCACGATCGTTGCAACCGGTTTTGAAAAAGAACTCTCTACTACTACAAATAATGAAGACTTTGTAAGCGAAGCACCTGTCGCTCCACGTCCTAAAGCACGTCCACGTCTCGTTGTAAATGGAGACTTAGACGGTGATTATCTCGATATGCCATCATTCTTGAGACACCAACAAGACTAGAGTTCTTGAGCTCCTTCTCCAAAATAATGAAGGCCAAATCACTCCTTGGCCTTCGCGAAAAATCCTCCCTCAAAGAGATCAAAAACAAATACAAAAACCTGATGAAAAAATGGCATCCTGACAAACACAAAGATGACATCGAAAAAGCGACGCAAATGAGTATGAAGATCAATGAGGCCTACAAAACTATTTTAGACTACACTTCCAACTATGAGTACCCTTTCGATGAAGAGAGCATCAAAAAAAGCACCTATACTCCTGATGAGTGGTGGAGCGATAAATTTGGGCCAGAGGGCAGAGTCTAAAGCCAAACACCATTTTTCAAATAATACGCAAGCGGATAATAGCTCACACCCAAAAGATAAAGTGTATCAAATATCATAGAGATATGAAACTTTTGCAAATACTCTCTTTTATTAAATGAAATGACTCCCAAAACAATTCCATAGAATGTACCGATAAAAAGAAAAATATAGAGAAAATAGCCTATGTAGTGGTAATCTTTTTGCAACAGACAAAATGGGCAGTGATGTGTCGGCAGTTCATAAATATATGTACCAAAAAATGCTATTAAGCTCACAAGCGCAATAATCAAATAGAGCAGGTTCAGCAGCGAAAAGAGGTATCTATTTTTTATAAAATAAGCAATAATTATAAATGTAAACACTCCATAGAATAGACTTAAAATATAGAGCGGCTTTGCCCCTAAAAGTTCCGCCATATAGGTACCATTTGTCGTTGAAAAAACAGCACCGCAACAATCAACTACACTGCTTATATCAATAGAGAAGAACAGCGCCAACTGCAATAGAATCTCAACAAGTAAAAGCAGATAGGCAATCACAAAAACAAGAAATTTTAAATGCAGGTATCTTCTGTCTTCAAACTTCATATCTTCATTATTGAGCACTATCCAGTAAGCAAAGAGGTAAAGATTTAAAATTTTCAGCATTAAAAGCGGTGTGCCATACACCGTTGCGTTTACAACACCGGCCGCACACATTGCACCGGGAAGCATGGTAGATATTTTGTCAAGTGTAAAGATAAAAAAGATAAAAAGCGGGATTTTAAGCGCAAAGATAAACTTTATAATAGTCGAGACAAGATAACTCTGCTTCTCAAGCCTATACTGCAAAGGAGTCGTAGCAGATGCGTCGTAATAGAGTAAAATACGCACACTAAAGTAAAATGCCACACTCCCAAAGAGAAGAAAAAGTCCATTTAAAATGTCAAGTGTGAGGATTTCAGGTGTTAATAGCATTGCCCCTCTTTTACCTCTATAACTCTATCTACAAAATCGAGATCAAAAAAGAGTGGATCATGCGTTGCTAGAATTATGGTTCTATTTGATACTTTAAGCCCTCGCATAATCTCAATAAAATCCAAAGAGAGCTTTGCATCGAGATTTGCCGTCGGCTCATCTGCTAAAATTATTTTAGGGTCATTCACATTCGCACGCGCTATTGCCACCCTTTGCTGCTCGCCACCTGAGAGATTTTTTACAAGGCTCTCCTCTTTGTGCTGAATATGAAAGAGTTGTACTGCTCTTTGAAACTTCTCTTGCATCTCCTCTTTTGCAAGATTTTTTGGCAAAAGCGGCAAAAGAATATTTTCACGGACACTCAGTGTTGGAATAAGGTTATAACGCTGAAATATAAAACCGATAGTGTCACGTCGAAACTCACTACAAAAATGATCAGGCAATTTTGAGATCTGTTTGCCATCGACAATGACCTCCCCCGATGTCGGCTTGAGCAGTCCTGCTATAAGAGAGAGAATAGTACTCTTTCCGCTTCCACTCACCCCTTTAAGTACAACAAACTCCCCCTCTTGAAACTCAAGCGTCGTCTCTTGTAATGCCTTGACATCCCCATCGTATGTTTTTACGACATTTACCAGTTTTATCATCGCATTACCTCATCAGCAT